>Ga0247807_10000104_pt1 | contig 71098 bp, 59 predicted proteins | sample UWRJL074202C1_FD_179931 | JGI IMG/M metagenome (GOLD analysis project Ga0247807, IMG submission 179931) | Plant litter microbial communities from Arlington Agricultural Research Station in Wisconsin, United States - UWRJ-L074-202C-1 | ecosystem: Environmental > Terrestrial > Plant litter >...
GGTGTGAATATTAATAATTTCAGCATCAATTCCTAATTCTGCTAATTGTTCTCCGGCTTCAATTGCTTTCCAAACCATGTGTCCTGTAGCAACAATAGTTACATCAGTACCTTCATTTACCATCCAGGCTTTCCCGATTTCGAATTTTTGATCCGGATCAGTAAAAACAGGAATGGCTGGTCTGCCAAAACGCAGGTAAACCGGTCCTTCGTATTCCGCAATAGCTAAAGTAGCTGCTTTTGTCTGGTTATAATCACATGGATTAATAACAACCATGCCAGGAAGCATTTTCATTAAGCCGATATCTTCAAGGATCTGGTGGGTAGCACCATCTTCTCCTAATGTCAATCCTGCGTGTGAAGCACAGATTTTTACATTTTTGTTCGAGTAAGCTACAGATTGTCTGATCTGGTCATAAACCCTGCCTGTTGAAAAGTTGGCGAAAGTACCGGTAAATGGAATCTTACCACCAATAGTCATACCTGCTGCGATACCAATCATGTTCGCTTCAGCAATACCAACCTGTACAAACCGCTCTGGAAAGTCGTTAGCAAAAGCATCCATTTTCAATGATCCTTTTAAGTCGGCACATAGTGCTACAACATCAGGATTTTTTTGACCGGCTTCATGTAAACCAACACCGAAACCAGAACGGGTATCTTTCTTTTCTGTATATGTATATTTTTTCATTATTTGCTTATGTCTTTAAAGGTAATGAAGCTATCATGCGCATTTTATTCCCATGCAAACCCATTATCTCTTTTTGTTAACTGATATTAGTAATCTCCTAGTGTTTCTTTATTCTGGCTTAATGCTGAAGCTAACTGTTCATCATTTGGAGCAGTACCATGCCATTTATGTGAGCCAACCATAAAGTCTACACCGTAGCCCATTTGTGTGCTCATTAAATTTAAAATTGGTTTTCCTTTGCCAGTAAGAGATTTTGCGTATTCGAGAGTTTTAACAATATCTTCCATGTTATTACCATTTGAAGTGATTACATGCCAGCCGAATGCTTCGAACTTAGTCTGCAGATTTTCAAGAGATAATATTTTTTCTGTCGGGCCATCAATTTGCTGACCGTTATAATCAATTGTAGAGATCAGGTTGTCTACTTTATTATGTGGTGCAAACATGATTGCTTCCCAGTTCTGACCTTCCTGCAATTCTCCGTCACCATGAAGTGTAAATACTAATGAATGGTCTTTATTCAGTTTCTTAGTTAATGCTGCTCCGATAGCAACAGACATACCCTGACCTAAAGATCCGGAAGCGATTCTGATACCTGGTAATCCTTCATGCGTTGTAGGGTGACCCTGTACACGTGAATTCAGTTTTCTGAAAGTAGCAAGTTCACTTGTTTCGAAGTAACCTGATCTGGCCAGAACACTGTAAAATACAGGAGAAATATGACCATTTGAAAGGAAGAATATATCTTCACCAGCACCATCCATTTTGAAATCGCTGGAATGGTTCATTGTTTCAAAATACAGCGCAGTCATAAATTCGGCGCAGCCTAATGATCCACCAGGGTGGCCAGACTGACAGCTGTGTACCATTCTTACTATATCTCTTCTTACCTGAGAAACAATGTCCTCTAACTCATTAATTGTATGTTTCATTAAAATTTGGATTGTTTAACTAATGCTAACAAATATAATATATTCCAAGTACTGCCTTATCATATTGTTGCCATTTATAGTTGATAATAAGCCTGGAAAGGGGGCTTTGTAATCTTTTTTTGCTTAATTTTCTAATAATCCCAGTACCTGTGCCGTCGGACTTTTACTGTCTACCTTTTTAATCACATGTAAGATATTGCCAGCTTCATCTATGATGAACGTTGTACGGTTTGTACCCATATACTTTTTCCCGTACATGTTTTTTTCGCCCCATACACCGTAAGCCTCCACAATCTTTTTGTCTGTATCTGCCAGTAGAGTAAAAGGCAGACTGTGTTTAGCTACAAACTTCTGGTGTGATTTTTCGTCATCAATACTTACGCCGAGTACAATGATGCCTTTTGCCATCAGTCCCTGGTAATTATCCCTGAAATCGCATGCCTCTGCTGTGCATCCGGGCGTATCATCTTTGGGATAAAAATATAATACTACTTTTTTTCCTGAAAACTGGCTAAGTGTGACTGTATTGCCATCCTGATCTGCAGCAGTAAACTCCGGCGCTTTCTGGCCTTCTTTTAAATCGCTCATCTTTTCTATTTATAAAAAGTTATTGAATATGTTTTAGCATTTCCCTTCATGTCTTCAACTACCAGTCTCAGCTGATGTTTACCAGCTGTTGTGAGATCATCAAAGGTATGCCATAGTGTCGCAGTTTTGGTGTCGAACTCCATCAATACCCATTTGCCGTCAATGTAACCATTAAAACTCTTAATGCCTGACAGGTTATCACGAATTTTAAAATTCATTCTGGAGATGCCGGCCATATTTTTACCATCAGCAATGTTGATGGGGATAATCGATGGGGAGATCGTATCAACAGCAATATAATAACTGCCGAAATTTCTTGGCGTGGCCCTGATATAACCATTGTCCATTACTCCGCCCTGGGATGAACCACCGGTACTTACAATCACCGCTTTGTCGGCCAGGTTTCCGAGACTTGCATCAGGTTTAATCCATAAATTGAATCCAACATGCAAAGGCGTATAATTATTATGCAACTGGTAGATCTGTGAATACGCACCTTTCAAAGGTTTAGGCTTTACCTTGTAAACAAAATTGAAATCGTTATACAAAGTACCTTTAGGCAATACTACTTTTACTCCATCTGCACTAAATTCATTCTCTATAGCATAGGAGAATGGAATTCCGTCAGGCTGATCAGGTGTGCTGATGACAGATTTACCATCTGACTGTACGGTGAAAGGAAGTATACTTTTATTGCCCTTCGCATCTGTAACAATATACTTTACCTGGTGAATATTAAGGTCATTCCACTCAATTCTTCCATTATTGATCAGGCGACTATAAATTTGCAATGGATTTCCCGGGTCGACAAAGCTTTTCTGAATGCTTCTTTTAGTACTCAGGAAGGCTGGATAATCGATATGTGAATTAATCGCTTTGCTGTTTTCAAATGAAAATCTTTCCAGCGAAGAAGTAAATACAGTTTTGCCATCCACCTCCAGCTCTATCGAATATACACCATTTGTGCCCGAGGCACCGTTATGCTTATCCGTTACGGTAATTCCAAATCCTGTTTCACCGCTTACGCTGAGATGAGGAGTATTTAATTTGTAATTGCCGTTGGCACCTGTAACCTGATAGTACTGTTTAGGTGTGAATTCATTGAATGGTTTTTTATTCAGTTTATACACATACAGCGAATAAATAACCGGCGGGATATTATCCGGAATCTGTATACCAAATAGCTGCGGGTTAATGGTGCTCTCTGTTTTCGTATCTCTGATTTCAAAGTGTAAATGTGGTCCGCCAGAGCTTCCTCTGTTTCCCGAGTAAGCAATGATATCTCCTTTATGTACCGGCAAAAGATCTGCATCCGGGAATTCATCCAGTTCAAACGTTTTTTTTTCATATTCCAGCGTTTTAACCCGTTGTGCAATTTTAGGTGCAAACCTCGAAAGGTGACCGTACACCGAAGTAAAACCATTAGGATGATTAATATACAGGGCCAATCCGAATCCGCTATTCTGAACCCTTAAACGGGAGATGTATCCATCTGCTATTGCATATACAGGATAACCTTCACGCTGGTTGGTACGGAAATCTATTCCAGAGTGGAAATGATTGGGCCTTAATTCACCAAAAGAACCAGCTAATGCCGGGGGAATGATATCTACGGGCGACCTGAAATCTACCAGTGGATATTTATTTGTACTAAAAATCTGTTGTGCCAGGGCACCGAGCGTAAGCGTTGTTAAGAAAATCAGGAGGAGACCTCGTTTAATCATTTACCTTATTTTATATCAAAATTTAAAAATTGTTCACCAGCCATCCATGCTTCGAGTTTATCACCCTGGTGTACCTGACCAACACCTTCAGGGGTTCCTGTGAAAATGAGATCACCTTTTTTCAAAGTAATGTACTGGGATACAAATGCAATGATCTTTTCGAATGAGAATAAGACATTTTTCGTATTTCCGTTTTGTCTCGTTTCGTTGTTAATTTTCAGTTCAAACTGCAGATCTTTTAAGTCGGCAATCTGGTCTTTAGGTATAAAATGACTGATCGCTGCGGAATTATCAAATGCTTTAGCCAATTCCCAGGGCAGTCCTTTTTCTTTATGTATTGTCTGAATATCCCTCGCGGTGAAGTCTATGCCCAGGCCAATTTCATCAAAATAATTGCCTGCAAATTTTTCCGCTATGTGTTTACCTTCCTTACATACTTTGAGTACTACCTCCAGCTCATAATGTATATCAGATGAAAATTCGGGAATGTAGAATGGTTTATTATCCTTCAATACAGCCGTATCAGGTTTTAAAAATATAACAGGGCTTGAAGGGAGCGGATTGTTTAATTCTTTAGCGTGTGCGGCATAGTTGCGGCCAATAGCAATTACTTTCATAGCGATAAAAGTAATAAATAATGATGAATGCTGATATAAGTTATAAAACAGAAATACGTTTTACCACTGTTTCTGAGCCTGTAACTATTCTAAGAAAATAGATACCACTGTTTAAACGGTTAGGAATAGTGAAGGTTTTTGTCTGTTCACCGGATGAAAGACGCTCATTTGCAAGTGTTACTACTTCGTTTCCTAACAGATCCATTATTTTTATGGAGATATTGGATTCTCTTTCCAGACGTAATACCAGATTGATCTGGTCATCCACAGGATTTGGGTAAACTTTTAAAACCGAAAGTACTTTATCTGATTTTCCTCCGTTTTTACCGTGAGCAGCAACACTGTTATAAGGTGTGAAATTAGATCCCGGTGTATAATTGGGCCTGTAAGAGGGTACATCGCCTTTAATCTGAGGAGTCTTTACGATCCTTTTATATTTTGCATTATTGGCAATACTGTCTGAACGCTGAGCAAAAACAGCCGAATTGCCGCATATACTGATGCATATTATGCAAAAGAGATATATAAGCGAGACCGTTTTAGTTTTTGTATTCATACTTCCGGAACAAAAGTAGAAATAATTCCCCGAAAAAATTAAACATTTTCTTGCCTGGGCAATATTTAACACAATTTAACAGTTGTGAGTGTTAATGAGTGGTTGTTAAATGCGATTTCAATCTTGGAGTTTCATTTGCACAAATCTATCTGTTTACCTTTTAATCTATTTTATTAACGTGTCTGAACATAAAAACCTGAATAAACTTTCTGCAGCGGGATTGCTGATCAGTCTGGGAATAGTTTATGGTGATATTGGTACTTCTCCGCTATATACGCTCAGAGCTATATTCAATACTGTTGACCAGGGGAATCAAGCCATTACACCATTAGTTGTATTGGGTTCACTTTCATGTATTATCTGGACACTGACCTTGCAGACGACCATCAAATATGTGCTGATTACACTCAGGGCTGATAATAAAGGGGAGGGGGGAATATTTTCTTTATATTCCCTGGTCCGCAAGAAAGCCAAATGGCTGGTTGTTCCCGCTGTAATTGGTGGCTGCGCATTGCTGGCAGATGGTATCATTACACCAAGTATTACTGTAACTACCGCGATAGAAGGATTGCAGGTTAAGTTTCCATCCGTAAGCGTTATTCCTATCGTCATCACAATTATCACTTTATTATTTATTATACAACAGTTCGGTACCAGCCTTGTAGGTAAGTTATTCGGACCAATTATGTTTTTATGGTTTACAGCATTGGGTGTACTGGGAATTAGTTATGTGGTACAGGATTTTAGTATATTGAAAGCACTTAACCCTTATTATGCTGCACATTTGATTTTTACAAATCCAATGGCATTGGTCATACTTGGAGGAGTATTTTTATGTACTACTGGTGCAGAAGCTTTGTATTCTGATTTGGGGCACTGTGGCAGGAACAATATCCGTATCAGCTGGATATTTGTTAAAGCTACACTGATCATCAACTATCTTGGGCAGGGGGTATGGTTACTGCAGCACCCACATTACGATAGTACTTTAAACCCTTTTTATGAGATTGTGCCGGCCCCTTATTTACTCTCTATGGTAGCCCTGGCTACAGTTGCGGCAATCATTGCCAGTCAGGCTATGATTACAGGTTCCTTCACACTGATTTCAGAAGCGGTGCGACTGAATTTATGGCCTAAAGTAAGAATCAATTATCCAAGCAATCAGAAGGGGCAGATTTATGTTCCGTCAATCAACTGGTTACTTTGTGCCGGCTGTATAGGCATAGTGCTGATCTTTGAAAAATCAATCAATATGGAGGGGGCCTATGGTTTGGCTATTAATATGACATTTTTGGCGACAACAATATTGGTTGCTGTGTATATGCGGATGAAAAAAGTGCCAAGATATGCGATACTCATCTTTCTGATCGTATATGGTTTGCTTGAGCTTTCATTTTTGGTAGGTAATATGACTAAATTCCTCCATGGCGGTTTTGTGACCCTGCTTATCGGTGCCGCATTGTTTACTGTGATGTGGAGTTGGTTTGTATCGAGAAAAATCAAGAACCGCTTTGTTAAATATGTGGAGATTGAAGACTACTTTCAGATCATCTCTGAACTCAGCGAGGACGAGACTGTCCCAAAATATTCTTCACAGCTGGTTTATCTTACCAGTGCTAATTTTAAAACAGAGATAGAATCGAAGATTATTTATTCCATCATTCAGAAGGAACCGAAAAGGGCAGATATTTATTGGCTGGTACATGTAGACGTGGTAGATGAGCCTTTTACACACGATTACAAGGTGGAGTTTTTAATACCAGGCAAGCTGATACGGATAGATTTCAGGTTAGGCTTCAGAGTGGAACAGCGCGTAAATCTGTTGTATAGAAAGGTAATTGAAGAGCTGGTGAAGAATGGAGAGGTAGATATCACGAGTCAGTATAAATCTTTGAACAAACACAAAATTGCCGGTGATTTCAGGTTCGTGATACTGGAAAAACATTTGTCTAAATTTTCAAAGCTCAGTTTCTACGAAAGGACAATTATGCATTATTATTTTGTGCTGAAAAAGCTGAGTTTGTCTGAAGAAAGAAGTTTTGGCCTGGATTCCAGTTATGTTGACGTGGAAAAGGTTCCGCTGATATTTGTTACTCCTGATGATATAGAGCTGAACAGACTGCCTGTTTAGCTATTGAGGTGTTTAGTCAATTGTCTTCTCCTGAGATAGCTATACAGGTTATCCGGTGTCAAGATGAATCACATCGATTTTTTGCTAAGCAGAAATTCTGGTATCCATTTACAAATTAGCAAATGGATACCAGGATTTTATAAAACTGCTTTTATAATTTACGCAATGTTTTTGTCATTCAGCTTGCTATGTTTAAAACCATAAAGGAAATAAACAATCAGTCCGACAATCAGCCAGATGCCGAATCCTATCCAGTTTGATATACCCAACTCGCACATCATGTACAAACAGCTCAGCAGACCCAATACAGGGATAAGTGATAAGTTTTTAGTGATGCAATAATAGGTCACTACCACACAGATGAAGAAGAATATCCACATGGGTATTTTATGCTTAAATAATCCCCATCCGCTTTCGAATTTCTTATCCGGACTTACCGTGCTTCTTTCAATGAAACTTTGGTACTGTACTGCGCTGAGACCGTTTAGATAAGCTTCTGTATCAATGTTTTTCTCAATTACATTAACTTGTTGCTGCTCGTTTTTAATCTGCGTCTGTACGTTGCTTAGTTCTGCTGAATTCAGAGAGGTAATAAAACTGATCGGATCATGCACTTTCGCCTTGTTGGTAATAAAATTAGTTGTCTGTGTTTTGAGCACGGTAAATCCGGCAATAATTAAAGCAAGAAAAACAACAGGGATAATGTATTTAGAATTTGCGTAAGGAATCCTGAACTTACCACGCTGGATATTTGGCTTATTCTGCAGTACCAATACACCTGCACACACCAATACAAAGGCAAAGAGTGTTCCTATAGAACAAAGGTCAGTAACAATGGTAAGGTTCATGAACAGGGAAGGAACGGCAACTACAAATCCAACTACGATTGTGGCAAAGGAAGGTGTTTTATAAACAGGGTGTATTTTCGAGAATCTTTTTGGCAGCAGTCCATCACGACTCATACTCATCCAGATACGTGGCTGCCCCATTTGAAAAACAAGGAGTACACTCGCCATAGCGAAAACAGCACTCACCGCGATAATTCCGCTCATTAACTTCAGATCGATCTGATCAAATACGAAAGCCAGTGGATCGCCCACAGCAAGCAGATCATATCTTACAATACCTGTCAGTACTAACGCAATGGCTACATATAGAACGGTACAAATAATTATTGCCCACATCATTCCTCTCGGTAAGTCCTTTTGCGGGTTTTTGCATTCCTCAGCAGTTGTGGAGATGGCATCAAAACCTATATAGGCAAAGAATACAGCTGATACGCCTTTTAAGACCCCAGAGGCTCCATTAGGTGCAAACGGATTCCAGTTTTTTGTGTCGATATAAAAAACGCCTACCGCAAGTACCAGCAGAATCACTGCTAGTTTCACAATTACCATTGCATTACTTGCATTTTTAGATTCTTTCATGCCCCTGTAAACCAGCCAGGTGATGAGTATGATGATACCTAGTGCAGGTAAATCTGCAACGATATGGAAATCACCTATTCGCGGTGCAGTCATCCATGCATTATTCGCAATACGCGTTGCGTCATCCAGATTAGTATAACTTTTCCCGGCATTCAGCAGGGCATCTGCATGCGTATGTCCGTTAAATGCAGTAAGGTAATCCATCGTCATCCAGTCAGGCAGATGAATTCCATCAATGCCCAGTGCAGGTATATGTATGGAGGACAACAAACCGGTGAAGTAATCGGACCAGGAAATGGCTACAGTGATATTGCCGATGGCATACTCCATGATGAGCGACCAGCCTATGATCCATGCAACAAGTTCTCCAAATGCTACGTAAGAGTAAGTATATGCACTTCCTGAAACCGGAACCATAGAGGCGAACTCAGCATAGGCAAAAGCGGCGAAACTACAGGCGATAGCGGTAAAAATAAATAAGAATATCACAGCAGGGCCACCGTCTGCACTTGCTTTTCCGATAGTACTGAAAATTCCGGCACCTATAATTGCAGCAATCCCGAATGCAGTCAGATCTCTAACACCAAGTGTTTTATTCAAAGATGCATGATCGCCGTAGCCTTTTTCGGCATCTTCTAGTATTTTAGTAATTGACTTTTTTCGGAAAAGATTCTCAAACATAATTAGCAATTGGGGTGGCTTTTCGCCTAAATTATAAAAATACTATTAAAACTAGTCTAGTTTAGCGAGTTCATCTTTTACAAATAACGCTAAATCCCTGATATAGCTGCTGCTGAAATCAAATTTGATACCTGCAGTTTCATATATTTCGTTCATTGGTTTTGTATAGCCTAATGCCAGGGCATCCAGGTACTGCTGTAATGCTTTTTCCGGATTTTCCTTATAGTTTTTCCATATCGCTATTGCACCAAGCTGCGCAATGGCATACTCAATATAGTAAAACGGAACCTCAAAAAGGTGTAGTTGTTTTTGCCATACGTTACCAAATTCATGCTCTAATCCATCCCAATTGGCAAAACCTGCACCGAAACGGTTATAGATTTGTTTGAAAGCCTCTTCTCTGTCGGCCGCATTGTGTGAAGGATTCGTGTAAATCCAGTGCTGGAACTGATCAATTACGGCTACCCAAGGTAATGTTTTCAATACATCAAGCAATTGCTCTTTTTTTGCCCGGATCAGGTCGCCCTCATTGTCAAAGTAAACCGGCCACTGGTCCATTGAAATTAATTCCATGCTCATTGAAGCGAGTTCGGCAACTTCAGACGGGCAATGTTTAAAGTCGTTCAGCTCCAGGTTTGCCGTTAAAAAAGTATGCACAGCATGACCACCTTCGTGAACCATTGTGGTCAGGTCTCTCAACGATCCTGCCGAGTTCATGAAAATAAATGGAGCGCCGGTTTCTGCAAGCGGATAATTATATCCGCCCGGTGCTTTACCTTTTCTGCTTTCTACATCAAAAAGGTTATTCGCCTTCATGGTATTCAGCATTTGTCCCAGTTTAGGGTCAATCGCTGTGAAGGCCGTTATCGTTTTATCAATCAGCTCTTCGCCATTTTTAAAAGGTTTAAGGGCTGGTTTGCCGGAAGTACTCACCTCCATATCCCATGGCTTTAGTTCTTCCAGTCCTAATAATTCTGCTCTTTTTTCTGCCTGCTCTTTTAATAAGGGAACAATTTCCTTTTCAATAGCTTCATGAAATTCGTAACAATCCTTAACGTCATAATCGAATCTGCCCAGTGCCTGGAACATGTAATCTCTGTAATTTTCAAAACCTGCATTTAATGCTACCTGATGGCGCATGACGATGAGTTCGTCGAACAATATATTCAATGCATCTTTATCAACCAGACGACGCTGCTGTATGGTTTCCCATGCCTGCTGACGAACTGCCCTGCTGATATCTTTAATGAAATTGGAGGCCTGTTCCAGCGTATATTCCTGCTCATTCAGCACTACGCTCATAGCACCGGTTGTAGACTGATATCTTTGTTGTGCTACCTGTAATTTGGTAAACAGCGCTACGTTTTCTTCTCTGTAAATTTCCAGCGACTTTCTAATGGCACGCAGGTATACAAAATATTTTTCCTGATCCAGTTCTTCTGCAAATTCACTGGCAATCAGTTTTTGGTTGAGCAGGTTGGCTACAGGAGAAATTTTTGGTTCAATTTCGGTAGCAAAATACTGGAATTTTTGCACCAGATCTTCATTTGCGGTATCGCAACTCATCCGGATATATCTCCATGCAAAATCTTCTTCCAGCGCTGCTTCCAGTTCACTTTTATCTTTTAACCATTTTTCGAGCTCTTGTACGCTGTTGATTTCGCGCTTCAGTAACTCATTCAGGATAGGTGAAAGGTTGTCCCATTTCATTTCTATGTCCTGTGGTACGTAGGTTCTGGTCTTTTTAGGGATGATGAGATGAATCATGAGGTTAGAATTTTAAATAAGTTCTTAAAAAGGCATCCAGTAAAAAACAAACTGCAAAAACTACCGAAGCTATGCCGTTTGAGGTCTGAAATGCGCGATTTACTTTACTGATATCATTAGGTTTTACCAGCAGGTGCTGATAAATAAGCATAGAGCAGAAGAAAGCTACCCCCAGATAATAAGCCCAGCTGAATGTGGTGAAGAAAATAGGAAGTATTACACATAAAGCAGAGAAAACGTGAAGGAATTCAGAAAGGCGCAGTGCTTTTTTTCTTCCGAGTGCGGAAGGGATAGAGTGCAGCTGCTCCCCTTTATCAAATTCTTCATCCTGGAGCGCATAAATAATATCAAATCCGCTTACCCAGAATAATACCGCAAAAGAGTACAGCACAGGAACAATATTGAACTGACCTGTCACCGCAATATACGCACCTATCGGGGCAAGTGATAAACCCAAACCAAGTACGAGATGACATAGCGCAGTAAATCTTTTGGTATAGCTGTAGAATAACACTACAAAGAGTGCAACTGGTGAAAGGTAAAGGCAAAGGGAATTAATGAAGGCAGTTGTGGCCACAAAAAGAATACAATTGATGATCACAAAAATAAGTGCCGAACTTGCGGAAACCTTACCTGCCGGAATATCACGCATTTGTGTACGTGGGTTTTTAGCATCAATGTCTCTGTCCAGATACCTGTTGAAAGCCATTGCTGCGTTACGGGCAAACACCATACACAGCAACACCAGTACCAGCAGCAGCCAGTTAAAAGGATGATCAGTGGTAGTTACTCCCAGGAAGAAGCCTATCATTGCAAAAGGGAGTGCAAAAACTGAATGTGCAAACAGCACAAGCGAGAAGTACTTTTTCATGTATTAGCTATTATCGTTCGGCGTAAGTATTGGCATGGCGAAATCCAGATTCGTTTGCTCAATGAAATTCAGAATTTCATCTTTTCCTATCCCTTTTTCTGAGGAAGTGGTGAATGTTGGTGGCACTTCTTCAAACCAGCCTGATAATTCCTTTTTAAAAAGCGCAATATTCTGATTTGTTTTTGAGGGCGACTGCTTATCTGTCTTTGTAAAGGCCAAAACGAAGGGGATCTGAATCTCTCCCATCCAGCAGCAAAACTCAATATCAATCTTTTGTGGTGGTATTCTGCTGTCAATTAAAACAAATACACACTGTAAACTTTCTCTTTTTGTGATATAATTGCGGATAAATTTCTCCCAGCTTTCACGGCTGTTTTTAGAAACTTTAGCATAACCGTAACCAGGTAAATCTACGATATACCATTTTTCATTAATCAGGAAATGGTTGATTAACTGCGTTTTTCCGGGCTTTTGCGATGTTTTTGCCAGACCGTGCTGGTTAACAAGCATATTGATAAGTGAAGATTTTCCTACATTCGAACGGCCTATAAAAGCATATTCCGGCATGTTCGCTACCGGTAGTGCAGCCATCTTCGTGTTGCTGCAAATAAAAGTTGCTGATTTTATAATCATTTGACAAAGGTAGAAAATTAGTTTTCAACAATACTTATCTTTGCTCCACACCATGAACGAAAAAATAACACCATACCAATCTGAGACGATTACAAAGAAAGAACAGGTAGCTACCATGTTCAATAATATTTCAGGTACTTACGACTTTTTAAATCATTTCCTTTCGCTTGGAATTGATATTATATGGCGTAAAAAAGCGATCAGAGAGCTGAGTGCCCTTCAGCCCCGGGTGATGCTTGATGTGGCAACCGGTACAGGCGATTTCGCTTTTGAGGCGATAAAAATATTGCATCCTGAAAAAATTACGGGTGTAGATATTTCTGTAGGTATGCTCGATGTGGCACGTAAGAAGATTTCTGAACGTAATTTACAGCATGTGTTTGCTGTGCAGACCGGTGATTCTGAGGGTTTGCATTTTGAGGATAACCACTTTGATGCGATTACAGTAGCTTTTGGGGTCAGGAATTATGAAAATCTGGAAAAAGGATTAGCCGATATGCTGCGTGTACTGAAACCGGGTGGCAAAATTGTGATTTTAGAATTCTCCAAGCCAACAGCTTTTCCCGTGAAACAGACTTATAACTTCTATTTTAAATATCTGCTGCCTGTTTTTGGGAAATTGTTCTCAAAAGATGCCAGAGCTTACACTTATTTGAACGAATCTGTGATCGCATTTCCTGATGGTAAATCTTTTACGCAATTAATGGATAAAGTAGGCTATCTTCAAACTAAACACAGACCATTGACATTCGGTATCAGTGCTATATATACGGGTATAAAATAATTTGTTGAATAAACAGCGTAGCGCAAACGAAAGCTATAATTAGGTATGAAAATAAAATTGAGTTTTCTTGTGCTGTTAATGTTTATCTATTCGGCAGCCAGGGCCCAGAACTGGGGGGGTGGTGTAGATGATGAGAAAGTACATTTCGGATTTACTTTTCAGTATACCAATTCACTGTATAAAATCCAGAAGAAGTCCGGCTGGAGAGCACCTTTTCTGGATCCGGAGACCGGTGTTCAGCTGACAGACTCCTTATCTGCCCTGTATGGTAAATCATCACCCGGCTTTGGGATCGGTTTTGTCATCAATGGCAGGATCAGTAACAATGCGGATGTGCGGTTAACGCCGGTGCTTGTTTTCACAGACAGGATAATTTCTTATGATTATGTGCAGCCTACTACGGTGAACATGCCTTTCAGTACGATCGACCAAAAAGTACAAGCGACGATGGTAGAATTTCCACTAGGCATCAAGATAAAATCCAATAGGCGGAATAACTTTAGGGCGTATATGTTATACGGTGCGAAATATTCAATGGACATCACCTCTAAAAAGAAGACAGATGACGGTGGGAATGATTATTTATACAAGTTCCTGAAAAACAAAAAGAATTATCTGTCTTACGAAGCAGCCTTTGGGATGGATCTGTATTTTGAGTATTTCAAAATGTCTCCCGAGATAAAATTCTCCTATTCTCCAAAAAATATATTGGATACGAATTCTCCAAATCCATATAATACGCCAATCGATAAGCTAAGGTTACGTCATGTTACGTTCAGTTTATTTTTTGAATGATGGAGCAACATTAAAAAATCATAGCTTTGCGCTATCGATGCTTAATTGCAGATGAAATTTCGAATTTAATTTTAGACAAATGAAAACCGCATTAATTACCGGCGCAACTTCAGGCATAGGAAAAGCTTGTGCACATACCTTTGCACAACAGGGATACAGACTGATTTTAGTGGCAAGAAGAGAAAATGAACTGGTTAAGATCGCAAAACACCTGTCAGATAAATACGCTGTTGCTATAGAAACGCTTATTGCGGATGTAAGAGATAATGCAGTGCTTACACAAGTATTGGAAAGCCTGGCAGAAGACTGGAAAGCTGTTGATGTACTGGTGAATAATGCCGGCCTGAGTCAGGGTTTGGATCCAATTGATAAAGGTGATACCAATGATTGGGATACGATGATCGACACCAATGTGAAAGGATTGCTTTATGTAACAAAGATTGTGTCGGGTTGGATGGTCAGCCGTAAAAAAGGACATATTATCAATATCGGTTCAATAGCAGGTAAGGAAGTTTATCCAAACGGTAATGTATACTGTGCTACAAAACATGCGGTTGATGCACTAAATAAAGGAATGCGGATGGATCTTCTTCCTCATGGCATTAAAGTAACAGCAATTAATCCCGGAATGGTGGAAACAGAATTTTCTGTAGTCCGCTTCAAAGGAGATGAAGATAAAGCGAAAAAAGTTTATGAGGGACTGGAGCCTTTGCTTGCCGATGATATTGCAGAAGCGATCTGGTTTGTAGTTAGCCGTCCTGCTCATGTAAATATAAATGATATGCTGATTATGCCAACCGCACAGGCATCAGCTACATTAGTACAAAGAAATCAGTAAAAATTAAATATATGGTATCGACTACTATCGATCAGAAAATAAAAGAAGCCATGTTGGCTAAAGATCAGGCTAAATTGAGAGGCTTCCGTGCAATAAAGGCTGCTTTATTACTGGCAAGAACAGAAAAAGGCGGTTCAGAAGAGATTGATGAAGAAGCAGAATTGAAAATCCTTCAGCGTTTAATCAAACAAAGAAAAGAGTCGGCTGATATTTACAAACAACAGGGAAGAGCAGATCTTGCAATTATTGAAGATGAAGAAATTGAAGTCATCAGTCAGTTTATGCCTCAGCAAATGAGCAAAGAAGAGATAGAGGCGGTAATCGCTAATATCATCACTGCCTCCGGAGCATCTTCAGTAAAAGATATGGGAAAAGTGATGGGCCTGGCAAATAAAGAACTGGCTGGTAAAGCAGATGGGAAATTAATTGCTGAGATTGTGAAGACCCAATTGGCATAAATTGTGTTATCTATCTTTTTGTAAAGCTTAAATTTTAAAAATTAACACATTATATTGTTTTAATTTAACTTTAGTCTACTAACTTAGTAGCACATCTTACAGATAATTAATTATGAAATACGAGGTAATAGAAGACGACGGGTTTAATTATATAGAAGCTGGAAAAGGAGAAACCCTGGTATTACTTCATGGTTTGATGGGAGAGTTAAGTAACTGGGAACCTACAATTGATTATTTCAAAGATCGTTATCATGTTCTTGTACCAATTTTGCCCATTTATGAATTGCCTTTGCTTACTTTAGGTGTAAAGAGTTTAGCGAAATACGTGCATAAATTTATTAAATTTAAAAAGCTTGGCCAGGTTGTTCTTATTGGTAATTCTTTAGGTGGACACGTGGGTTTGGTCGTGACTGCGGCTCATCAGGAAAGTGTAAAAGCACTGGTACTTACCGGAAGTTCCGGCTTATATGAAAATGCTTTTGGTGGATCATTTCCAAGAAGGGAAAGTTATGATTACATTCGTGAAAAGGTAGCTTTTACTTTTTATGATCCTGCAATAGCGACAGATGAACTGGTTGATGAAGTTTTTAAGTCTGTGAATGACAGATCCAGGGTAATTCGTATTCTTGCATTAGCCAAATCTGCGATCCGTCATAATATGTCGAAGGAGCTTTCGAAAATCACCATTCCAGTCTCACTCATCTGGGGAAAACAGGATAAGGTTACCCCACCAGAGGTTGCTGAAGAGTTTCATCAGCTGTTACCCAACTCTGAATTAAACTGGGTAGACAAATGCGGGCACGCACCAATGATGGAGCGTCCTGAAGAATTTATCACTTATCTAAACACGTTTTTAGATAGAATATTGCTGAAATAATGTTTGCATCTGAACTCATATCCAACTCAATTCCACCGCTGCGCACGTCTGACTCTGTACAGACCGCACTGGACAGATTGGCTGAGTTCAAATTATACCATTTGCCGATAGTGAATGATACCCAGTTCCTGGGTATTGTTGCTGAAGATGAATTGCTGGAAATCAGAAATACTGAAGAAGCTATCGGCGCACTTTCATTGACTATTCTTAATCCTTTTGTCTATCAGGATGTACATGTTTATGATGTCATTCGGATATTTGATCAGTTGAAGCTATCCATCGTGCCTGTGCTGGATTATAAGAAAAATTATCTTGGGATTATTTCTGTACACAATGTGCTTAGTTATAGTTCAGATATTTATGCCGTTAAGGAGCCGGGGGGCATCATCGTGCTGGAGATCAACAACAGGAACAATTCATTGTCTCACATGGCCCAGATCGTTGAAGGCGATAATGCACAGATACTTTCTTCCTATGTGCAGTCTTTCCCCGATTCCACAAAATTAGAAGTAACTTTAAAAATCAATAAAACAGAGCTCTCGGGGATTATATCTTCTTTTGAACGTTACAATTATCAGGTCAAAGCTGTATTTAACAGCACGATTACCGATAATGGTACGGAAGACAGGTATAATTCACTCATGAACTATTTAAACATATAATTCCAGTATGGATTCTGGTTTATATACGCTTCATCACCTATAAAATTCAAATTTATTCTAATGAAAATCGCAATATACGGTAGAGAGTTTAATAACAGCGTTTTACCTTTTGTTCAGGATGTATTTGATGCCTTGCAACAGTTTGAAATTCAAACCCTGGTCTACCACAAGTATTACGAATTTATACAGGATAAAGTAAAGCTTCCGGCTAATCTGGAGACCTTCTCCAGCCATCTTGATCTGGAAAATAATGCAGATGTATTAATCAGCCTTGGCGGTGACGGTACCTTGCTGGATACGCTGGCTCTGGTTAGGAAATCCGGTACTCCTGTTATCGGAATCAACTTCGGGCGACTGGGATTTCTGGCCAGTATCAATAAGAATGAAATTAAAAACGCTATTGAAGCCTTACTGCACAAGCAGTTCTCTATAGATAAAAGAAGCCTGCTGAATATAGAATCCAAGCACCATCTTTTCGGGGAAGAAAACTTTGCACTGAATGACATTACGATTCATAGACGTGATAATACGGCGATGATGATCATTCATGCATATATGAATGATGAGTTTATCAATTCATATTGGGCAGATGGATTGATCATTGCCACTCCTACAGGTTCCACAGCTTATTCTTTGAGTTGCGGCGGACCAATTATATTCCCAAGCTCACAAAATTTTGTGATTACTCCCATTGCTCCGCATAACCTGAATGTACGGCCGGTCATTATTCCTGATGATGTAAATTTAAGATTTGAAGTGGAAGCCAGAAGTACCAAGTTTCTCGTATCTTGTGATTCAAGAACGGCTACAGTAGACCGGTCTGTAAAAATAACGATTAGTAAGGCTGATTTTTATGTGAACCTGATCAGGTTAAATAATGAAAGTTACCTGACTACATTAAGAAATAAATTACTTTGGGGTATCGATACCCGTAATTATTAAGATGAGGTTTAAAAAGGTTTTATCGTCTGTTTTTCTGTTCATCGCTGCTACCACTGCTTCACAGGCACAAACTATGGAAGTGGGTGTAAATGTGGGCGCTGCGGGTTACATGGGAGACTTAAATCAGACTAATCCGTTCGACTTTAGCGGGATTGCTTTTGGAGGCTTTGTGAAAGCTAACCTGGATCCATATTGGGCAGTTGGCATTCATTATAATCATGGCAGAGTGAAAGACAACGATGCTTTTTCAGATAATGCTGATTTCAGGGCAAGAAATCTGAATTTCTCCACTCCTCTGAATGAACTGAGTCTGCAGGTCGACTTTAACTTCCTTGAATATTTTGCAGGGGGTGGGACCAAAGGTTTTACACCTTATATTTTTACAGGAGTTGGTGGTGTATTATTTAATCCCAAAGCAGTTTACCAGGATCAGGAATACCAGCTGCGTTATTATGAAACAGAAGGCAAATCCTATAAAAATTATGCATTAAGTATTCCCTATGGTGTTGGCGTAAAGTATCGTATTGCAGATCGTTTAGGGTTATTTTCCCAATTGGGTTATCGCACCGTGAGTTCTGATTATTTAGATGATGTGGGTGATAAATACCCCCTGAACGCTGTATATGGAGTAGTTGATGCTGATCATCAGCAGCGGATTAACCTGTCCAACCCTTCTGCATTTCCGGAAAGAATGAATCCTGGTGGACAGCGGGGAGATTTTGTTAAAAAAGACACTTATTTCTTTTTCCATATAGGCATTTCATATAGCTTCCTGTCTGACAAATGCTTCACCTTTTAATGCCGGCTTCCGCCATACTATAAAGCTGTATAAATTTATGGTAGAAATCAACAAATAACTTATAACTTTGGCCTCTTGTTTCAGGGGATGCAGACTAACAATTTGATTAACAAATTATTAAAATGGGCATTATAGGTGCCGATCAATATAAAATCAATGTTGATTCTTTTGAATGTTAGACATTTTAGCCATATTTGCAGAAATACATGGGATTTAAAGAACAAATCGATAAAAATCGTTTACCGGAGCACATTGCCATTATCATGGATGGTAACGGCAGGTGGGCGAAAAATCAAGGTAAATTCAGGTCTTTCGGTCATGAAAGCGGAGTTTTATCTGTGAAAGATATTGTAGAAGGATGTGCTGAAATAGGTATAAAATATCTTACTATCTATGCTTTTTCTACAGATAACTGGAACAGACCTGTTGAAGAAGTGAATGCATTGATGGAACTTTTTATAGCGACCATCAACAATGAAACCGACACGCTTAATGCTAATAATATCCGGTTAAATGCGATTGGTGATATTGCTTCTTTACCTCAGCAATGTATTGAAGATTTAAAAAGCGCAATGGATAAAACTGCAAATAATACGACCTGTACACTTACTCTTGCCTTGAGTTACAGTGCCAAGTGGGAGATTCTGGATGCAGCAAAAAAATTGGCTAAACAGGTGCAGGATCAGCAGATCAATATTGATGAGATTACTGAAGCTAAATTTTCTTCTCAATTAACAACCGTGAACATGCCAGACCCTGAACTGATGATCAGAACCAGTGGCGAACACAGAATCAGTAACTTCTTATTATGGCAAATGGCCTATACCGAATTATATTTCACTGAGAAATTATGGCCTGATTTCAGGAGAGAAGACCTTTTTGAAGCTATTGTAGACTACCAAAAACGCGAACGTCGCTTCGGTAAAATTAGTGAACAGTTGAACTAATTTTACTTTTAACACTTTTTAACATGTGTTTAAATTAACTTAGCAACGTTTTTTAGATTGTAAATGAAAAGAATATACCAACTCATATTATTGTTATTGGTCGGCTTACCGACAATGGCACAAATTACCCGTCCACAGTCGAATCCTGCTACCCCCAGCTTAAAAGTTAAAGGCACGGATTTAGATTATTTTCAACCTAAGGAATATATAATAGGAGGAACAACTTTAAGTGGTGCAAAGTTTATTGATAAAGAAGTTATTATCACACTTTCTAAATTAATAAAAGGTGAAAGGATTTTACTGCCAGGCGAAGCTACTTCTGCAGCAATAAAAACACTATGGTCGCAGGGATTGTTTGATGATGTAGAATTGAATATTGATAAAATAGTGGAAGACACTGTTTACTTTGACATTCAGGTGGTGGAACGTCCACGTTTAAGTTCATTCGAACTTAACGGTCTAACCAAATCTCAGAAAACAGATATTACCGAGAAATTGAATTCAAAATCGGGGAAAACGATCATCAATGAGAATACTTACAACAGTACCACTGGTACGATCAACAAGTACCTCGCAGAAAAAGGATATTTTTTCACTAAGATAGAGTACAAAACAAAACCAGATCCTAATATGGAAAATGGGGTTGTTTTGCAGGTTTTTGTGGATAGAGGCCGTAAGGTTAAAGTACATGAGGTATTATTTACGGGGAATAAAGATTTTAAAGCTTCTCAACTGCGTAAATATCTGAAGAAAACCAAGCAACAGGCATTTTACAAAGTGTTTGGTTCTGGTAAATTCAGCAAGGAAAAATACGAAGAAGATAAGGAAAAGCTGATTGCTAAAATGCAGGAAAAAGGTTACCGTGATGCGGTAATTATTAAGGATACTACTTACAAATACAATGAAAAATCTATTGGAGTTAAAATAGATCTTTATGAAGGCCCTAAATATTATGTTGGTAATATCAGCTGGACCGGAAATGCAAAGTATGCTACAAAAGATTTAACTAAGGTATTAGGTATAGAAAAAGGTGAGATTTTCAGTGAGGAGAAGTTGAATGTTAAATTGCACGGTAATGGTGCTGAGAGTGATGATGTGTCGAGTATATATCTGAACGATGGTTACCTGACTTTCAACGTTGAGCCTGTGCAAACTAAGATTTACAATGACACGGTAGATCTGGAAATCAGAATCTATGAAGGTCCGCAGTACACGAACAACAGGATTACCGTAAAAGGTAATACGATTACAAATGACCGGGTTGTATTACGTGAGGTCCGTACAAAACCAGGAGATAAATTCTCTAAAGAAGCACTGGTACGTACAGTAAGGGATCTTGGACAGTTAGGAAACTTTGATGAATCTAAAACTGTACCTACGCCTAAACCGAACCCTTCTGATGGTACTGTTGATATTGAATATGCTGTAGAAGAAAAACCTTCTGATCAGGTGGAGTTATCTGGTGGTTTTGGTGGTGGCCGCGTAATTGGTACTATCGGACTAACCTTTAACAACTTCTCTTTAAGAAATATCCTGAACCCTAAAGCTTACCGCCCGCTTCCAAAAGGAGATGGACAGAAATTAAGTCTGCGTGGACAAACAAATGGTAAATACTACCAGTCTTATAGTTTCTCTTTCTCAGAGCCATGGTTAGGTGGAAAGAAACCAGTTAGTTTTGGTTTAAGTGCTTTTACTTCCCTGCAGTCAAATAATATTACAGGTGCTCAGGGAACTAAAATACGTTTGAATGGTGTTACTGTCAGTTTAGGTAGAAAATTGAACTGGCCGGATAATTATTTCCAGTTAGTTCACTCGATCAATGCGCAGCAATATATCCTGAATAATTATGGTGGTTACCTGTTCAGTACTGGTACTTCATACAACTTTAACTTAACACAGGAATTTAGCAGGGATTCGAGAAATTCACCGATCTTCCCTACAGAAGGTTCGTATTTCAAATTCACTATCCAGGCTACGCCACCGTATTCATTACTAAATAATACGAACTATGCAACAGCATCAGATAAACAACGTTATAGGTTCACTGAATATCACAAATGGAAATTTGAAGGGCAGTGGTTCCAGAGATTAGCGGGTAAGTTTGTGGTTAAAGCTCAAGCTCAGTTTGGATTCTTAGGCTTGTATAATAAAGCTGTTGGTCAGTCTGCATTTGAGCGGTTTAAATTGGGTGGAGATGGTATGCAGGGCTTTGACTTCCTTCAGGGATCTGAATTGATTACGATGCGTGGTTATGCGAATAATGTGGTTATCCCGGTTGGAGCGGATGTGAATACAGCGAGACAATCTGGTAGTCCGATCTTCAGTAAATATGTAATGGAATTACGTTATCCTGTTATTGCTAGTCAGTCTGCCACAGCTTATCTGATAGGTTTTGCAGAGGGTGGAAATACATGGAATAAGTTTGCTGATTTCAATCCATTTAACGTTAGAAGGTCTGCAGGTATTGGAGCTAGGATATTTTTACCGATATTTGGAATGTTGGGTATAGATTATGGACATGCATTTGATAACATTCCGGGAATCACTGATGCTAAACAAAACTTTACATTCAGTATTGCTCAGCAATTGGGAGGATTTAATTAATAGAGATTATGAAAAAAGTTATTTTAATCGGATTTTTAGTTTTTGCAGGATTTGGCGTTTTTGCACAGAAGTTTGCCTATGTCGATACAGAATATATTCTTAAAAATTTACCGGAATATAAGTCGTCTCAAAACCAGCTGAACGTTTTGTCTCAGCAATGGCAGAAAGATGTTGATGCTAACTTTACTGCAATTGATAAAATGTACAAAGCCTATCAGGCTGATCAGGTTTTATTGACTGATGATATGCGTAAACGCAGAGAAAACGATATTATTGAAAAAGAGAAACAGGCTAAAGAATTTCAGCGTCAGAAATTTGGTCCGGATGGAGAACTTTTCCAGACACGTACTAAATTACTGAAACCAATTCAGGATAAAGTGACTGCAGTGATTGCTGATCTTGCCAAGTCTAAATTTCTTGATTTCATTTTTGACAAAAGCAGTGAAGCTACGATGATGATTTATTCCAGTAGCAATTATGACCTGAGTAATGATGTTATCATTAAATTGGGTTATAAACCCGGTACAGTTAAATAAACACACATAAATAAATTTAAAACCATTATTAAGAACAATAGAAATGAGAAAGTTAATTAACGTATTTTTTGTAGCAGCTGGCTTATTGTTTACTGCTAATGTTGCCAGTGCCCAACAAAAAATTGCACACCTGGATTCTGAATCAATTTTTGCAAGCATGCCTGAAGCAAAAACTGCTACAGCTTCTCTGGAAACTCTTCAGAAACAAAAACAAGCTGAAATTGAAAAAATGCAGGCAGAATACACCACTAAGTATGAAGCTGCTGTTGCAAAAAACAAAACATTGAGCGAAGCCAATAAAGAAATTGTTGGTAAAGAATTACAAGCAATGGGTGTTGAATTAGATGATATGAAAAAACGTATCGGTGAAGCAACTCAAAAAGCACAACAAGATATCGCTACCAAACAAGGCGAATTGTTGGCTCCATTAAACACTAAATTTATCACAGCGGTTAAAGCGGTATCTAAAGAAAAAGGATATGCTTACGTGTTTGATATCTCTTCTCAGCAAGGTGCAAACAACCTGTTGGCATGGGAAGGTGGTGATGACGTTACTGCAGCTGTTAAAGCTAAATTAGGGATCTCAGCAACTGCTGCAGCACCAAAAAAATAGTCTTAAAAAAATGTTAAATTGCGGGGCCGGGATATATATCCCGGCCCCGTTTTTTTGTTATGATACATAAAAAATCTATAGGTATTTTTGATTCAGGTTATGGCGGGTTGACCGTATTTAAGGCAATTGCGAATAAACTTCCTGATTACAATTATATCTACCTGGGGGATAATGCCCGCGCACCTTATGGCGACCATTCCTATGAAACAGTATACCAGTATACACTGGAATGTGTGGAATGGTTATTTGAACAGGGCTGTCCCTTAGTTATTCTGGCCTGTAATACTGCATCGGCTAAAGCACTGCGTACTATTCAGCAAAAAGTACTTCCGGTAAAGTATCCGCACCATCGCGTGTTGGGTGTTATAAGGCCTACAGCCGAAGTAATAGGTAACTTTACTGCTTCTGGTAAGATTGGTGTAATGGGGACGAGAGGAACGGTCAATTCAGAGTCTTATCCGATAGAGATCCATAAGTTTTTTCCAGAACTGGATGTGGTTCAGCAAAGCTGCCCGATGTGGGTACCTTTAATTGAAAACAATGAACACCTGCAGGAAGGGGCTGATTATTTTGTGCAGGAATATATGGACCAGTTACTGGAAAAATCTCCGGACATTGATGCTATACTTTTGGCTTGTACACATTATCCTTTACTGATCCCGAAGATCAGTCAGTTATTGCCCGATGGTTTTAAACTGATTGCACAAGGGGATATCGTAGCAGACAGTCTGTCGCTCTATCTGGTCAATCATCCCGAAATAGAAGCACTGCTGAACAAGGATGGGGAGAAACAATTTTTTACTTCCGGGGATCACCTGGTCTTCGATAAAAATGCTTCCATATTTTTCGATAAAGAAGTGATGTCGCAACAAATAAATCTTAAGATTTAGGTTTTTATTTTAGAATTAAATTACGATATAGCAAGCTGTTCTTCTACCTTTAAGGGGCTGAAAATGCCTGTTTTTTGATAAGTCAGAATAATGAAAGATTATACTTCTTTCTAGGTTCTGATTATTATTAACGGTAAATTTGCCGCTCAATTAACACACAATGAGCGATCAGATCAAACACGAATGCGGAATTGCCTTTATCCGTCTCTTAAAACCTCTCTCATACTATCAGGAAAAGTACGGTACTGCACTTTATGGCTTAAATAAGCTATATCTTCTGATGGAGAAACAACACAACAGGGGACAGGATGGAGCCGGGATTGCAACGATTAAATTGGACGTAAAACCGGGACACCGCTACATTAGCCGTTACCGATCGATGGCTCAGAACGCTGTCGCAGATATCTTCGGATATGTACACAACAAATTTGTCGACATCCAGAATGATACTCCTGAATTGATGCAGGATGCAGAGTGGTTAAAACAAAACGTAAGTTTCATTGGGGAGGTTTTGTTAGGACACCTTCGTTATGGTACTCACGGACAGAACAGCATAGAAAACTGCCATCCATTTCTACGTCAGAATAACTGGATGACACGTAATCTGGTTATTGCAGGTAACTTCAATATGACAAATGTTGATGAATTGCTTGAACAATTATATGAGCTTGGTCAGCATCCAAAAGAGCAGGCAGATACAGTTACTGTTTTGGAAAAGATCGGACATTTCCTGGATGATGAAAACCAGGAGTTATTTGACACTTATAAAAAAGAAGGACTCTCTAATGTAGAGATTACCCAAAAAATATCCAACAATCTCAATATTGGCAATATTCTTCGCCGCTCTGCAAAGACGTGGGATGGCGGATACGCTATTTCTGGTATCGTAGGTAACGGAGATGCATTTATCTTGCGTGATCCATCGGGAATCAGACCCGCGTATTTTTATCAGGATGATGAGATTGTTGTTGCTGCCTCTGAGCGTCCCGCAATCCAGACTGCATTTAACGTTGCTTTCAACAGTGTTCAGGAAATTAAACCAGGACATGCACTGATCGTTAAAAAAGATGGTACTGTTACGCAGGAAATTTTCAGAGAACCTCAGGAAAAAAGAGCTTGTTCTTTCGAACGTATCTATTTCTCCCGTGGCAGTGATGCAGAGATCTATAAAGAAAGAAAACATTTAGGGGAGTTATTGATTCCGCAGGTATTGGGAGCAGTAAATTCTGACCTTAAAAATACTGTTTTCTCATTCATTCCCAATACTGCAGAAATCTCATTCTATGGTATGGTGGAAGGTTTACACCAGCATATTAAAAAGGTACAGAAAGATACTTTAATTGAACGCAAGGAAAGCCTGACAGACACTGAGCTGGATGAATTGTTGTCGATGTCTCCACGTGTAGAAAAGCTGGCTATTAAAGATGTAAAACTACGTACGTTTATTACAGCTGATGCCGACCGCAAAGAGATGGTAGCGCACGTTTATGATACTACGTATGGGGTGATTAAAAACCATACCGATACCTTGGTTGCTGTTGATGATTCGATTGTGAGGGGTACTACACTTAAACAAAGTATCATCAAGATCATTGATAGATTGCAACCTAAAAAGATCATTATTGTTTCTTCTGCACCTCAGATCCGTTACCCGGATTGTTATGGTATAGATATGTCTAAAATGGGACAGTTTGTTGCTTTTGAAGCGGCTATACAATTGTTAAAAGAACGCGGACTGGAGCATATCATTGAAGAGGTTTATCAGAAATGTAAAGCTTCTCTGCTTTTACCTAAAGAAGAGATTGTGAATCATGTGAAAGATATTTACAGACCTTTCAGACAAGAGGAGATATCAGCACAGATTACCAAAATTATTACACCTGAAGGCACTAATGCAGAGGTAGAAGTGATTTATCAGACTTTGGATAATTTACATGTTGCTTGTCCAAATCATACAGGCGATTGGTATTTCTCGGGTAACTACCCAACACCTGGTGGTAACAAAGTGGTAAACAAAGCTTTTGTGAACTGGAAAGAAGGTAACAACCAGCGAGCGTACTAACAAAACGCTGAATCATATAGCAGGCTGCAATCGAAGATTGCAGCCTTTTTTATTTATAATATTTGATCACTACCTCGATAAATAACCTGATCGCAAAAATGATAATCACGCAGCCGGCGATCCTGTTTAATACCCGGATATTCTTCTCCTTAATCTTGTAACGGAGTTTGGCGGCATAAAACGTTTTAAGAAAGTCTACGAATAGCTGTGTTGCCATCGCCACGATAAAGAATACTACCTTCTCTGCCATTGCATAATGCAGCTGTCCTGAAACAATACCGCCGACCATAATCCAGAACATGAGTGTAGTCGGAGATAACAGGCACATGAGGAAACCTTTGATGATATATCCGCGCTTACGGACCTTGATGATTTCGGACGTCTCATAATTCACTTTCACTTTATTGATCAGATAATAGAGGCCTATTCCCAGTAAGAATAAACCACCTATAATGCCGATATAAATATTGTATGTGGAGTTGTAGTCTACGAACTGGGAGCTAAAGATCGTCAGACTAATAAAGATGATGTCACTCAGGATTACACCTATTGCTAAGGAGAAACCTGCTTTGAAGCCCTTTTCAATACTGGTCTTTATCATGGAAAAAAAGACGGGCCCGGTTAAAAACGAAAACAAAATACCCGCACCAATCCCTTGTAATATTGCTTCAATCATTAAATGTCACATATGTTCGGCGCTAATATCCGATTTTAAACTATAAATAAGCCTATTTTTTTTCCTTCATTTATTGTGCATATTGCAAACTTTTACATACAGTTTATTTTATCTATGTTTATGCGCTTCAAATAGAGCGTTAACAATTTTATGGGACAACAAACAAAACAAAATTACGGGACTGCGTTGTATTCAATCATCACAGTATTCTTTTTCTGGGGCTTTGTAGCTGCATCTAATGGTATATTTATCCCATTCTGCAAGACTTACTTTCACCTTACCCAATTTGAATCTCAACTGATAGATTTCACTTTTTATGGAGGTTATTTTATAGGGTCTTTAATTCTATATTTTGCTTCTCAAGCGAGTAGAGTCGATATTCTCAATAAAATAGGTTATAAAAAAGGGATCATAGCCGGATTGGTGATTTCGGCCGTGGGTGCTTTATTAATGGTTCCTGCAGTACATTCAGGTTCTTTTGCTTTTATCCTGGTTGCCTTCTTTGTGATTGCGATTGGGTTCTCCTTGCAGCAGACAGCTGCCCAGCCATTTGTTGTGGCACTGGGTGCACCTGAAAGCGGAACACACCGCTTAAATCTGGCCGGGGGATTAAATAACTTTGGTGGTTTAATGGGACCCGTAATTGTAAGTATAGTGTTATTCGGTTCTGCCAGTGATGCTGTGCCTAAAATAGTAGAAATATCTTCCATCACAACGTTATACTATGCACTTGCAGGGCTATTTCTATTAGTGGCTGTCTTTTACGCGATCACTAAATTACCTGATGTAACCAGTACGGAGAAAATAGAAGCAAGTCCTAAATCCAATGGTCCTTTGGTAGTCATGATTCTTGGGTTCTTAGTGGTTTTGGCTGCACAGCCATTGTCTAAAATGACCGGCCTGGCAGAAGCCAACTTTGTATATTCTTCGCTGGTATTTATCATAGGCTCGTTGATTTATGTTTATCTTAAAAAGAAGGAGAACCTGAACCAATGGGGGGCAATGCAGTATCCTCAGCTGATTCTGGGTATGATTGCCTTATTTACTTACGTTGGAGTAGAAGTAACTATTCAGAGTAATTTAGGTGCCTTGCTGCAACTGGAAAATTTTGGTGGTTATGCTGAATCCAGTATCAAGCCTTTTATTGCGCTGTATTGGGGAAGTATGATGATAGGTCGCTGGACGGGTGCGGTAAGTGCATTTGACTTGAGTAAAACGACTAAAAACATACTGACAGTAATTGTGCCTTTTGTAGCTTTTGGTGTGATCCTGCTGGTAAACCACTTTACGGGTACAAATGTAGATAACTTATATATCTACGCGATTTGTGTCGCTGTTCTCGTTGTCGGATTTTTTATTGGTCAGGAAAAACCGGCAAAAACATTGGCCATATTTGCTACACTTGGGGTGATCTCTATGGTCATAGGATTATTCACTACAGGAATTGTTGCTACGTTAGCATTTATTAGTGGCGGACTCTGCTGCTCTATCATGTGGCCATCTATTTTTGCGCTGTCGATCACAGGTTTGGGTAAATATACCAGTCAGGGTTCATCATTTTTGATTATGATGATTCTGGGCGGAGCGATCCTTCCACCTGTTCAGGGTAAATTAGCCGATACGCATGGTATCCACAGTTCATATATTATCCCTGCCATTGGATTTGTTTACCTGATCTTTTTTGCCTGGAAAGTGAGCGGTGTACTGAAAAAACAAGGGATTAATGTAGAAGCCATTGAGGCTGAAGGAGGACATTAATTTAATGAAGATTAAACCTGGTTTCGACCATATTTATATGAATTTAGCTGTCGACCTGGCTGCGCGCTCGCATTGCGTGCGTGCCCAGGTCGGCGCTGTTTTAACGAAGGATACCCGGATTATCTCTATCGGTTATAACGGACCACCCGCAGGTACACATAACTGCGATGAGGAATGGCCTGATACAGGATGTGACCGTGATTCCCGCGGAAGCTGTTCGCTGGCCCTGCATGCGGAAGAAAATGCCATCCTTTACGCAACAAAAAATGGGTCGAAACTGGAAGGTTCAACACTGTATACGACCTTGTCTCCCTGCATCGCCTGTGCGAGATTAATCCTGTCTTCGGGGATCAAATATGTCATATTCAAAGACTCTTATGCAGCTTATAAAGGTTTGGCAAGTGATGAAGGTGTGGATTTCTTAAAAAGATTCGGTGTTGAAGTGAATAAATACTAACTTTGGCCATGCTAGAAAAAATCATCATTATCGATTTTGGATCTCAATTTACACAATTGATAGCCCGTAGGGTACGAGAATTGAATGTTTATTGTGAGATACATCCATTTAATAATATTCCGGAAACCTTATCAGACGTTAAAGGTATCATCTATTCAGGTAGCCCTTATTCGGTGCTTCAGGAAGATGCCCCTCAAATTGATTTAAAACGCTTTCACAACAATTACCCTGTACTGGCGGTATGTTATGGTGCTCAGTATCTTGCACAGCATTCTGGTGGTCAGGTACATGCGTCGTCTTCCCGTGAATATGGAAGGGCGAATCTGAATTTTATTAATACAGAAAACAAACTTTTAAAAAATATAGGATTAGGCTCGCAGGTATGGATGTCACATGGTGATACGATTACTGTTGTACCTGAATCTTTTGAGATCATAGCAAGTACTGACAGTGTAAAGGTTGCGGCTTTCCAGGTGAAGGACTCTTCTACTTACGCTATTCAGTTCCACCCTGAAGTAACACACAGTACTGATGGTAAACAACTACTGGAAAACTTTTTGGTAGATATCTGCGGTTGTGCCCAGTCATGGACACCAGATGCATTTGTAGAAACTACTATTGCAGACCTGCAGGCAAAATTAGGAAATGATAAAGTAGTCCTTGGTCTTTCAGGCGGTGTAGATTCAAGCGTAGCAGCCATATTACTGCACAAAGCTATCGGGAAAAACCTGCATTGCATATTTGTTGATAACGGACTGTTGCGTAAAGATGAGTATGAAGCTGTTTTAGAACAATACAAACATTTAGGCCTGAACATAAAAGGTGTAGACGCTAAAGACAGGTTTTTGAGTCAGCTTGCTGGTCTTAAAGATCCTGAATTGAAACGTAAAGCTATAGGACGTGTATTTATCGAAGTTTTTGATGATGCAGCCCATGAGGTACAGGATGTGAAATGGCTGGCTCAGGGAACTATTTATCCTGACGTAATTGAGTCGATTTCTGTAAAAGGACCTTCTGCAACTATTAAATCTCACCATAACGTTGGTGGTTTACCTGATTTCATGAAATTGAAAGTGGTTGAGCCATTAAATACTTTATTTAAGGATGAAGTGAGACGAGTGGGTAAATCATTAGGACTGGCTGATTTTATCTTAGGTCGCCACCCTTTCCCGGGGCCGGGACTGGCTATCAGAATCCTTGGTGATGTCACTGCAGAAAAGGTTGCTATTTTGCAGGAAGCGGATGCGATTTATATAAACAATTTGAGAGAAGCGGGGTTATATGATCAGGTTTGGCAGGCTGGAGCGATCTTTTTACCTGTTCAATCTGTAGGAGTAATGGGCGATGAACGTACTTACGAGAATGTGATTTGCCTTCGCGCTGTAGAATCTGTGGATGGTATGACTGCCGACTGGTGTCATTTACCTTACCCAGTACTTGCGAAAATTTCCAATGAAATCATCAATAAAGTAAAAGGTATAAACCGGGTTGTATATGATATTAGTTCAAAACCACCCGCTACAATTGAGTGGGAATAGAATATTAAGTTTTTTGTTCATCTGTTTTTGTCTGGGTGCTTGTTCACCCAGGACAAAAACGGGTAAACAGCCTCAAAAAGACGTTGTAAAAAAAGAAGATCCTGCTAGTAAAAACACGATCAGGAAACTCACCGAAGCCAATATTTCATTATTGCTTCCTTTCCATGTTAATCAGCAGAAAGTACATTCTGGTAGTAAGGCTGAGATAGAAAAATCTGCTATGGCGATTGATTTTTATCAGGGTTTTAAAATGGGCTTAGACTCAGCCGCTGCGTCAACCGGACTTGATTTCAGGTTAAAGGTGTTGGATACTAAAGATAATGCTGTTCAGATCAGTAACCTGATTAAAGGCGGGCAGCTCAATGGGAGCGACCTCATTGTGGGACCTGTATTTCCTGACGGAATAAAGTTCATCACTAATTATTCCATCGCAAATCATTTACCTGTCATCTCTCCGCTGGCAGCTTCTCATCCGGATGAATTTAATAATCCCAACCTGATCTCGGTAGTTAATAATATTGAACTGCATGCTAAAAAAATAGGTGATTATATCAGGAGAGAGTACAATGCTCAAAATACCGTTGTAGTCTTGATTAATCCGAAAAAGTCTACTGATGAAGTGATGGCTGTGCCTTTAAGAAAATATATTCAGGAAGGAAAAGGAATAGTTTATAAATTCCAGGAATACAGTTCTGTTTATACAATGGAGACCAAACTCCTTGCAGATAAACAATACGTTGTATTAATGTCTACTTCAGACCGTCAGTTTGTGGTTGCGACTTTAGATAAGCTGGCTAAAATGAAGACTAAAGGATTGCACGTAAGTTTATTTGGCCATCCTAACTGGATAAAGCAAAATTACAATACAGATAAACTGCAATTGCTGAATACGAGAATTACCTCGTCTTATTATATTAATTATAAGAGCAGTGAGGTCATCAGGTTTGTCAAAGCTTACCGCAAACTCAACAGTTTCGAGCCCGGAGAGTATGCCTTTAAAGGTTTTGACATCGGATTCTATTTTGGGACAGTATTCTCCAGATATGGATATAATTATCTTAAATACCTGCCTGCTGAAAAGTATACCGGATTACACAACTCTTTCTCCTTTATTAAGGACGAGAGATTAGGTTATATTAATACCAGTTTAGTTTTGCTGGAATACAAAAATTATGCACTTAAACCAATAGAATGAGAATAGAGCATCAGATCCGTTCCTTTGAACAGGCATTCAAAAATTATGATGGTAAATTGCCTTTGCACAGGTTCCTGGTCGGTTACTTTAAGCAGCATAAACAAATGGGATCGTCTGACAGGCGTTGGGTAACACGATACCTTTACAGCTACTTCAGATTGGGTAAAGCCCTGAAAAGTGAAGATCACCCCTTAAGACTGGCCGTTGCAGATTTCCTGTGTAATCAAACCATCAGTTTAATGATTACTCAATACCTGCCAGATCTTGCGGATCAGACCGTGCTGCCTGTTCAGGCAAAAATTGCGCTGATTGAAGATAGATTTCCATCATTCGATCTTGCTGATGTTTTTCCTTTTGAAGCCGGGTTGTCTGATACGATTGTAAAGACTGATTTTTTACGGTCGTTTTTTATTCAGCCTGATTTATTCATCCGGGTTTTACCGGCAGAACATCAAAAAATTGTTGAGCAGCTGACAAAAGAAGAAGTTCAGGTTAGGGAGATCAGTGAGCATACACTAGCTTTGCCAAATGGCACTAAACTGGAAAAACTGATTCCTGACACTAAATTTTACCAGGTACAGGATTTATCTTCTCAAAAGACTGGGGAATTCTTTGATCCTAAGCCTTATGATTATTGGTGGGACTGTTGTGCTGCCTCAGGAGGTAAATCTTTGCTGCTGCATTCTATAGAGCCTAAAATTCAATTGCTGGTAAGTGATGTAAGGGAGAATAGCCTGCATAATCTGGATGACCGGTTTTTATCTGCCGGACTAAAAAAATACCAGAAAAAGGTGCTGGACCTGTTACAGAATAATGAACTGGAAATGCATCATTATGAATTCGATGGGATTATCTTGGATGCACCATGTTCAGGATCTGGTACCTGGGGAAGGACACCGGAAATGCTTTATCATTTTGAAACGTACAAGATAGCTTACTTCTCTAATCTGCAGCAAAGCATAGCTTCCAACGTAGTTAAATATTTAAAACCGGGAAAGCCATTGATTTATATCACCTGTTCCGTTTTTAAAGAAGAGAATGAGCAGGTAATTGACTATCTGATCAATAGGCTTCCGTTAAAATTGGAGTCGATGGAAACTATCAAAGGTTACAATGACAAGGCCGATACCATGTTTATCGCACGCCTGATCAGACAGGAGGGTTAAAGTCCTGTATTGTTCCGGAATAACTTAATGGCGATAGCCAGCAGGATTACTCCAAAAGCCTTTCTCAACACATTTAAGCCTGATTTGCCGAAAAGCTTTTCCAGGCGTTCTGTGTTTTTAAGTACGATGTAAACAAAAACAATGTTTACCACGATACCCACAACTATATTTTGTGTGGCATATTCTGTTTTCAGGGAGAGTAGGGTAGTCATTGTCCCTGCACCAGCAATCAGTGGAAAAGCCAGTGGTACTATAGAAACTGTTTCCGGAGCTTCCTCTTTAAAAATGGTTAAGCCAAGTACCATTTCCATGGCAATGAAAAAAATCACCAGCGATCCTGCTATCGCGAAGGACTCCACATCGAGGCCAATTACTTTTAATAAGGTTTCACCTGCAAAGAGAAAGATAATCATGAGTGTCGCCGCTACCAATGTGGCTTTTTCTGATTCTATATGACCTGCCTTACGTCGTAATTCAATCACAACTGGTATAGAACCTAATATATCAATGATGGCAAACAAGACCATTGACGTAGAAAGTATCTGGCTAAAATTGAATTCCATATTGCATGATTTTTATGCAAATGTAGAATTATTTAGCAATAAAAAAGCCACTCCTGAGAGTAGCTTTTTTATTAAATTTTAAATAAGATTTGAAGCAGATTATTTCAATGAATTATTGTATTCATTTCTTATTTTACTATGTCTTTTGCCATATGCATAATAGATAGCTATGCCCAATGCCATCCAGATGGCTAAACGCTCCCAGCTTACAATTGGTAAAGAAGCCATCATGATCACGCAAACAATAATACCCAGAATTGGAACAAGCGGCACTAAAGGTGTACGGAAAGGTCTTACCAGATCAGGATCAGACTTTCTTAAGATCAATACGCCTATACATACCAGAGAGAATGCAAATAGTGTACCTATACTTACCATATGGCCTAAATCAGATACCGGTACAAATCCTGCAAAAATACTTACAAAAACCATGAACATTAAATTGGTTTTCCATGGTGTCTGGTTTTTCTTATGCAGGTCAGAGAATACTTTAGGTAATAGTCCGTCTTTACTCATACTGTAAAAAACACGGCTCTGGCCTAATAACATCACCAGGATTACCGATGTATAACCAGCAAGGATGGCAACAATCAGAAATTTGTTTAAGAAAGTATAACCTGTTTGTGCAAATGCGGTAGCCACTGGTTTAGCATCACCAGCAAATTTGGTGTAGTTTTCCAGCCCTGTCATTACATAAGAGAACAGTACATATAATAATGTACAAACAACCAGGGAGCCGATAATACCAATTGGCATACCTTTTTGTGGGTTTTTAGCTTCCTGAGCAGCTGTACTTACGGCATCAAAGCCAATAAATGCAAAGAACACCACACCTGCACCACGCAAAATACCGCTGATACCAAAATGGCCAAATTCTTCACTGGTGAAAAATTCCATAAATCCTTTTGTACCAGATTTTACGGCTTCTTCTCCCAGGTTAACCGGAATGAATGGCGTATGGTTTGCCGGATTGATGAAACCCCATCCCAATGCAATAAATACCAATACTACGGCTACTTTAACAATCACAAGAATATTGTTCACTGCTGAAGAGTCTTTTGTACCTCTCATCAGTAATAGCGAAAGCAGACAAACGATTACAATAGCAGGCAAGTTAATCATACCACCAGCATTGGTCATTGTTCCATTTACGTCTACTTTATCCCAGGGACCGTGCAGTAAGGTAGTAGGGAAGTGAATGCCGAATCCTTCAATGAACTGAGAGAAATACTGAGACCAGCTTGCTGCAACAGTCGCTGCACCCAGAGCATACTCCAATACCAAATCCCATCCGATAATCCAGGCCATAAATTCGCCCATTGTTGCATATGAATAAGTATATGCACTACCTGCTACAGGAATCATTGAAGCAAATTCAGCATAACAAAGACCTGCGAAACCACAACCAACTGCAGCAACAATAAATGATAGTATTACGGCGGGACCTGCATTATCTGCGGCAGCGATACCAGTTAGTGAGAATAAACCCGCACCTATAATTGCTCCAACGCCTAAGGCAACTAAATTGAAACTTGTTAAAGAGCGATGTAATGTACCCTCACCACTTTCATTAGCCTCCGCTAATAATTGTGGAATAGATTTTTTGAATAACATAAGTTAGTTTGATAGTTAAGTTTTTATGTATTTTTTGTTTTGGATGAATTCAATTTCAAACCTAATTAAAATTATTATAAAAATAAAAGGGATTTCTCACAAGAATCCCTTTTATTACTAACAATAATACATAATTACTAATAATTTGTCAGTGTATCAGTGATATTCTTTAATGTATCCGTTTTTTGGACACCTAAAGCGTTAGTATGTTTAAGAATACTGATCTCCCTGCGTACTTCTGTGTTTCCAGTCTTCACAATACTCACTGCAATGTGCGGAGCGATGATCAAAGAGACAATAGACATGAGTTTGATGAGGATATTCATCGATGGACCGGAGGTATCCTTAAACGGATCGCCCACTGTATCCCCGGTAACAGAAGCTTTGTGCGGTTCGGATCCTTTATATTCCATCACGCCATTAATCAATACTCCTTTTTCGAATGATTTTTTTGCATTATCCCATGCCCCGCCGGCATTGGATTGGAAAATACCCATCAGTACGCCGGCAACTGTTACTCCTGCCAGCAGTCCGCCTAAAACTTCAGGACCAAATATAAAACCTACAACTATCGGTACAACGATAGCAATTGCACCCGGCAGCATCATTTCCCTAATGGAAGCATCTGTGGAGATGGCAACACATTTTTCATATTCGGGTTTTGCTTTATATTCCATGATGCCTGGTATCTCTTTAAACTGACGCCGTACTTCCTGCACCATTGCCATCGCCGCACGGCCCACTGCTGAAATACAAAGGGAAGAAAATATGAAAGGGATCATACCACCCACAAACAGACCGGCCAGTACATCAGCTTTATAGATATCTATAGAGGTGATTCCTGATATGCCCGCAAATGCTGCAAATAAGGCCAGGGAAGTTAGTGCAGCCGAAGCGATCGCAAAACCCTTACCTGTTGCTGCAGTGGTGTTTCCGACAGCGTCCAGGTTATCGGTTCGCTCTCTTACTTCTTTAGGCAGGCCGCTCATTTCTGCAATCCCACCCGCATTATCTGCGATAGGACCAAAAGCATCAATTGCCAGTTGCATCGCTGTAGTCGCCATCATTCCTGCCGCTGCTATAGCTACACCATAAAAGCCTGCAAAATAATAGGAACCATAGATACCAGCAGCCAGCACTAAGATAGGAAGGACAGTAGATTCCATGCCTACAGCTAGTCCGCCAATAATATTTGTCGCATGTCCGGTTGACGACTGGTTAATAATAGACTGTACAGGCCGTTTGCCCATCGCCGTATAGTATTCTGTAATAAAGCTCATCAGGGTGCCTACCAGTAGACCTACAAGTATGGAATGATAAACTGCTTCAGGAGTGAATTCAAAGCCACGGATAGACATCACCGGTGGTAATAACCATTTTACAGCAAAATAGGCAGCAACTGCAGTGAGCAGAATCGATAACCAGTTGCCTATATTTAGCGCTTTCTGCACGCTGTCGGTTTCCTTTTTGATTCTTACAAATACAGATGCAATGATAGAAAAGATCAGCCCTAATCCGGCAATCAGCATAGGCAATAACACCGGTGCCATACCGCCAAATTTGTCAACAGATACAATTTCCTGTCCCAAAACCATGGTCGCCAATATCGTAGCCACATAAGAACCAAATAAATCTGCTCCCATACCGGCTACATCCCCTACATTGTCTCCTACATTATCGGCGATAGTGGCCGGATTTCTCACATCATCTTCAGGGATGCCTGCTTCTACTTTCCCTACCAGATCGGCCCCCACATCTGCAGCTTTCGTATAAATACCCCCGCCAACTCTGGCAAACAGTGCAATACTTTCTGCGCCGAGCGAAAATCCTGCCAGTACTTCAATCGTTTTTTTCAATTCGGCTCCGGATCCTGCTGTTCCCGGGTGTACAAATGTATGGTAGAGTACGATGAATAGACCTCCAAGTCCGAATATGGCCAGACCTGCAACGCCAAAACCCATCACGGTACCGCCGGTAAAGGATACCTTCAGGGCCTGAGCCAGACTGGTTCTTGCCGCCTGTGTAGTGCGGACATTAGCTTTTGTTGCGATCCGCATGCCTATATATCCTGCAAAAGCTGAAAACACTGCGCCGAGCAAAAAAGCGATAGCGATGACGGGGCTGGAATGTATGGGGCTTGCAGCAGTACCTTTCATGGTGCCTGACCATCCTAATAAAATACCTGCAATAATTACAAAGTAGGTCAGTACTTTCCACTCTGCTTTTAGAAAAGCCATTGCACCATCGGCAATGTAGCCAGCCAGTTCAGACATGTTTTTGTCCCCGGCATCCTGTTTTGAAACCCAGGCACTTTGTATGGCCATTACAAGTATTCCAATTAACCCAAAAAGCGGAATAAAATAAATTAAGTTGTGCTGTAAAAAATTCATATGTTAGTTTATATTTGGTTGCAGGTTGTAAGATAGCGCGTTATACAAATTTAAGAGAGTTTATCTCATTGCCAAATAAATCATCAACTGATTCGGGTACCAGGATACTAAAATAGGCCAGATGACCTTTTGTACTATTTTTATTCTGATATTTTTAAATATCTTAGCCAATGATTCTAACGTAATTTAATTCAAATCATCAATAATAATATGAATAACGAAAATCAGGACAGTTCTTTTAAAAGGGAATTGGGACTTTTAGATGGTACAATGCTGGTTGTAGGATCAATGATCGGGTCTGGTATTTTTATTGTAAGTGCAGATATCGCCCGTCAGGTCGGGTCTGCCGGCTGGCTGATCCTGATCTGGGTATTGTCTGGTTTAATTACTGTTATTGCCGCTGTGAGTTACGGAGAATTGAGCGCTATGTTTCCGAAAGCAGGGGGACAATACGTTTATCTTAAAGAAGCATACAATAAACTGATTGCATTTTTATATGGATGGAGCTTTTTCGCAGTCATACAGACGGGTACAATTGCTGCCGTTGGTGTGGCATTCTCCAAGTTTGCTTCTTATTTGTATGAGCCGCTGAGTGAAAAAAACATCCTGTTTCATATTCAGCAATTTGAATTCAGTGCTGCTCAGCTGGTCTCTATCGTAACCATAATTTTACTGACTTATATCAATAGCCGCGGGGTCAAAAACGGCAAAATGCTGCAGACGATTCTAACACTGATTAAAATCCTTTCCCTTGCCGGATTGATTCTGGGTGGCTTTTTTATTGCCGCTAATACTGAAGTATGGGATGCCAACTGGGCTGATGCCTGGAATACAAGAGCATTCGATAAAGAAAGCGGATCATGGATGGTGATAGGTGGGGGTGCCCTCCTTTCTGGTATCGCCGCTTCAATGGTAGGATCTTTGTTCTCAAGTGATGCCTGGGTTGGTGTGACCTTCATTGCCGGAGAAATTAAAAACCCACAGAGAAACGTCGGTCTCAGTCTGTTCCTTGGGACTTTCATCGTCAGCGTGATTTATATTCTTGCCAATCTGATGTATATCTCTGTGATGCCTTTAAATGATATTGCTTTTGCAAAATCGGATAGGGTAGCGGTGGTAGCTGCACAGTATATATTTGGTCCCATAGGAACTACAATCATTGCTTTAATGATTATGATATCAACTTTTGCCTGCAATAACGGATTAATTATGGCTGGTGCCAGGGTCTATTATACAATGGCTAATGACGGTCTTTTCTTTAAGAAGGCGGCTGAACTCAATCAATCAGGTGTTCCTGCCTGGGCACTTTGGTTTCAATGTATCTGGGCATCAGTACTCTGTTTGACCGGTAAATATGGGGCGCTACTGGATTTCGTGATGATTATTGTGATCATTTTTTACATCCTGACCATCTATGGTATTTTTATCCTGAGAAAAAAGATGCCTGATGCAGAACGCCCTTATAAAGCGATCGGCTACCCTGTTCTTCCTTTCATTTATATCATTGTGGCGACTGCAATCTGCATTGCTTTATTGATTACGCGACTAAACACCTGTGGGTGGGGTGTGCTGATCATGCTGGCAGGAATTCCGGTATATTATTTTTCCAAACCTAAAGACGACACAGTTTTAAATTAAAAGCTGTATTTTTGCCAAAAAAAGAAGCAATTGGGAACTCCACTGGATTTAGGCATAAAAGGATATAATAATTACGGCACTCACCTCAAAGAAAAATATAAAGGTCAGCGTGTATTTAAGGTAATTGTTGACGGCGGATTTACTTGCCCTAACCGTGATGGCAGTAAAGGTTACGGAGGGTGCACGTATTGTAATGTCGATTCTTTTACGCCGGAACTTTCCAGGAAACTGCCTACTGTCCGCGAACAACTGGAGCAGGGTATGGAGCGTGGAAAGGGTTTTTATAAAGCAGATAAATTTATTGTCTATTTTCAGCCGAATACCAATACTTATGCTCCGGTACATTATTTGAAAATGATGTATGATGAAGCTTTGTCAATCAATACGGAGGATGTAGTTGGTTTTTCCGTAGGTACGCGTCCGGATTGTATTGATGCAGAAAAGGTAGCCTTGCTGGAAAGTTATGCCGACCGCTTCGATGTAGATCTGGAGATGGGCATGGAATCAATTTATGATGATACCTTAAATCAGATTAACAGAGGTTGCAGTCACGCTGAATTTGTGGCGGCCGTTAAGTTACTTGACAATAGTAAACTGGATTTATGTGTGCATACTATTTTCGGCTTCCCCTGGGAAACTGAGGATATGATGCTCAATTATATCCATGAGATCAATAAATTTCCAAAGATCAAATTTGTTAAATTTCACCATCTGCATATCGTTGAAGGTTCAATTATGGGTGCGAAGTACAAGAAGGCACCGTTTAAATTGTTCTCCCTTGAAGAATATACTGATTTATTATGTAAGCTGATTCCGCTATTAAGACCCGATGTTGTCATTCAGCGTTTATTTGGCATATCTGACTGGGATTTACTGATAGCACCGAACTGGGGGTTGAACAAATCCGCTATTCAGACTTATATCGATAAAGAAATTGAAAAAAGAGGAATTATACAAGGTTCCGCTTATGTTCCGGAAGCTGTAGTATAGTCTCCAAATAATTCTATCACTTTTTCCTTCCTGTAGTCAAATATCTGTTGCAGTTTATTGGCTACAAAGAGGCTATTGGCTAGCTGGCCGAATACACCCATGGGTAAACCATAAGTCAGTATATCATTCATTTCAACGCCTCCGGGAATCTGTTTGAAATGATGCTGATGGTGCCAGAACCGGTATGGGCCAAATCTTTGCTCGTCAATAAAGTATTGCTGTTCAACTACCTGGGTGATTTCCGTCATCCAGTTCAGTTTAATTCCTGCCAGCGGGGAAACCTTATAAGTAATAATCATTCCCGGGTACATCTTCTCTTGCTCATTTAATTCTGAAGTTACAGTAAACGCCATTTCTTTGGGGGTAATCTTCGCAAGGTTCATTGGGGATGAAAAAAAATCCCATGCCTCGGCAACACTGATTGGAACACTTTGAGAAAATTTAAGATGGTATGCTTGCATAGATAATGTGAGGTCTCCAGATGACTGGATATCTCTTATAAACAGAATGTTGATAAAAATGTTTATAATTTTTTTTATTTAATCTGTAAAAATGAGTTTCGCATAATTTTTCAAGTTTTTTTAAAATTACCATTAAAAAATGCTTTTTGACAAGGTTAAAATCAAAAAATTATAAAATGTAAACGATTTCTTATTGTATAAATGCAAAATAACAGCTAAAAATTCTTTTTGTTTTGAATATTATGAGTGAAATATTGTAAAAAGTTCAATTTTATTTGTATTTTCATAATTCAAAGCATTAAAAACTATTTTTTAAACCAAAAAAATCAAGTAATTATGAGTAAAATTTTATTTAAACAGGTCATCCCCTTTGCTATCTTAGCGATAGTAGCAATTGCGGCATTATTTATACCCTTACATCCGAATTTTGATGAGGGTAAATATAATGCTTCTGATATTGCCTGGATATTAGTTGCAACTGCAATGGTGTTTTTAATGACACCGGGATTAGCATTTTTCTATGGCGGTATGGTTCATAGAAAGAATGTACTTTCTACAATGATCAAAAGTATCGTATCTGCAGGTGTAATCAGTGTGCTGTGGGTAGTTGTTGGTTTTAGTCTTGCCTTTGGAGACAGCATTAATGGATTGATCGGTAATCCTTCAACCTTTATGTTCTTTCAGGGCGTAAATTCAGGTCCGGCCTGGAGTCTTGCCCCAACCATTCCGCTTACTCTGTTTGCTCTTTTTCAATTGATGTTTGCCATCATCACACCAGGACTGGTTGTTGGCGCGGTTGCTGAACGTATTCGTTTCACGTCTTATATTTTATTTATCGTTTTATTCGCAATTTTCGTGTACTCTCCACTGGCACACTGGACCTGGCATCCTGACGGCATCCTGTTTAAAATGGGTGTGCTGGATTTTGCTGGTGGTACAGTTGTACATATCTCTGCGGGTATGGCTGCTCTTGCTGGCGCCATCGTATTGAAAAGAAGGAGAGTTCACCAGGACCACCAGGAAATACCTCCTGCAAATATTCCTTATGTATTGATCGGTACGGGTTTATTATGGTTCGGTTGGTTCGGTTTTAATGCAGGATCTGCATTAGGGGCGAACAGTCTTGCCGTATCAGCTTTTGCAACAACAAATATTGCTGCAGGTGCTGCTGGTCTTTCATGGATGTTTTTCGATGTATTGAGAGGTAAAAAACCTTCTGTATTGGGTTTCTGTATCGGTGCCGTTGTTGGTCTCGTGGCCATTACTCCGGGTGCTGGTTTTGTAGCTATTCCACAAAGTATATTTATCGGCGCTGCCGCGGCTATTATTTCTAATCTTGCTGTAGTGTGGAAATCAAAAACTAGTCTGGATGATACTTTAGATGTATTCCCTTGTCATGGTGTAGGTGGGATAGTAGGAATGTTGCTGACTGGTGTATTCGCGACTAAAACGGTTAACTCTGCAGGTGTTGACGGATGGTTTTACGGAAATCCGGATTTCTTCTTTACACAACTGAAAGGTGTAGTGATTGTAGCTGTATTCAGCTTCGTTGTATCATTCATTATCTTTAAACTGGTTAATCTGATTCAACCAATTCGTGTAACTTCTGAAGAAGAAGAATTAGGACTAGATGCAAGTCAGCACAACGAAAAATACTCTCAGGGTACTTTAGTAGTCGCTTCTACAGGTGCGGAAATGGACCACAATCCGTAACCTGTATTCAATCGTCTAAATTATCAACCTCAACCAAAACTAATATGAAATTAAGATCACTCTTCACAATTTCTGCCCTGTCAATGAGCGCAGCCACTTACGCTCAGGAAACTACAACTTCTTCACCTCTGCAGATCTCCGGATCTGCAGATACTTATTACAAGTATGATTTTTCTAAAAAACAGAATATTGGTACCAGTTTCGCGAACGATCAAAACTCTATTTCTTTGGGTATGATCGATCTGGCCTTGAAAAAAACAACTGGTAAAGCTTCATTTGTAGGTGAATTGTCTTTCGGGCCGAGAGGTCAGTATGCCTCTATACCGGCAGGTGATGCTGCTGGTGACGGAAATTCTTTTCATATTCAGAATTTATATACATCTTACGCTTTTACTGATAAATTTTCAATGACAGCAGGATATATGGGTACGTTTATTGGGTATGAAGTAATTGCGCCAACCGGCAATTACAATTATTCAACTTCTTATCTTTTTACAAGCGGCCCGTTTCAAAATGCCGGAATCAAGGCCAACTACACTTTTTCGCCTAAAGTAGCTTTAATGGTCGGCTTGTTCAATGACTGGAATGTGTACAGTGATGATAATGGGGTTTCGCATTTTGGTGCACAGTTAACCTTGTCGCCTGTTGAAGGATGGACTGCTTATCTGAACGTACTGACTGGTAAATCTGCAGGTGCACCAGGAACGGGTTCAATTTATGACCTAACTACCTCTTATCAGGTAACTGAAAGCGTGAAACTGGGGCTGAATGCTGCAGATTATTCTATTTCCAATGATAATGGCGGATATAGTGGTGTTGCTTTGTATGCACAGAATGCTTTCACTACTAATTTCTCTTTAGGTTTAAGAGGGGAGTATTTTAAATCCAAGTCAGATTTGAACGCAGCCACTATAACTACGGTACCTCCCGGAGAATCAGTAGTCGCATTGACATTATCTGCTAACCTGAAAGCCGGAGGATTAACATTTATCCCGGAGATCAGATTTGATAATGGTTCATCATCTCAGTTCATTAAGAACAATCTTGATCCAACAAAAACTGCTTCCCAATTCTCATTAGCTGCTGTATATGCTTTTTAAATTTGATACCTCTAAAAACATCCATCAGATCGTAAGATCTGGTGGGTTTTTGTTTATAATGACTGTCTTGTTCTATCTGCCTATGTCGGCGCAGACCAGTACCAGGGCAGAACTTATGCCGCTTGATGAAAGAGGGAAATATATTTATTACGAAGTTGTAGAGAAAAATCCGGTACCTGCCGATTCTCTGCAAATCAGGGCAAACGAATTTTTAACCGCAAAAAAACTGGATGCGGTTAAATCGACAAAAGATCAGCTCAGTGCATCGGGTAAATTTTTAATCAGTAAAACAGCTTTTGTGCTCACCCGTCCATCTGGCGAAGTGCTGTATAATTTTGTATTTGAACTCAAAGAAGGGAAATACAGATTTTGGCTGACTGATTTTGCTTTTATCGCCTATAAACGAGATAGGTACGCTAATTACGTTCCGGCAACTGTCAAAGGTGTTCCCCTTGAAAAAGAGCCTGGAAAGTTAAACGCAGCTGAATGGACATCCTATATCGCTGCGGCAGGTAAACAAGCCGATTTATTTGCGACCGAATTTAAGCAGTATTTGTCTGTGGGCAAAAAAACAGCAGTTCAACCTCAAACAAAGCCATCTGTTTCTACAAAAAGCTGGTAGTTACAAAAACTAATGCACCATTTTATCTGCACAGGTAGAGCTGGCAAAAGCTTCAGGTTTAGCTTTGAAAATAAATCCCATGCTTAGGATATAACCCATCGCTTCGTTTAATGCCTTATTCGATTTAAACATAGGATTGGTATTGATATCAGCATGGACCTCCAGGTCTACATCATACAGATCAAGTAAATCACAAACAGCATAAGCGGTTTCGATCGATTTCTGCACTTCAATCAGCATTCTTTCCTTGATGCTCATTTTCTGAGTTGTTTTCTCCTGGTGGATATACATAAATCCGCCATGGTGTTCTCTGAGCAACACGATCACCGTTGCAAAATCTGTTAGGGGACCTTTAACTTGTGAATCCGTTCCTATACAAACTTTCAGATGATAGCCATTTTCAGTTTCCCTGATAATCGCTTGTTCTACTTCTTCTATAATTGACGAGTGGATAATTTCGCCATTGAATTTTTTCCAGGTCATACGTTAAGGTGTTAGATAACAACCCGTAATCAGGTTTCCTAAAATTAAGGTCTTTACATTAAAGATACGTTAAATATTTGTTGTTTATTTACTAACAATCAGGCTATTGCTAACAAATTGCTGCGCTGTATGACATGTAATTTCAACCTCCTTTTTCCCCTGAAAAGCAAAAAAGGAAAACAATCCTCAGCAGGAAAAGTTATTTATTTATAATATGGTAAACAAGACAGTAATAATATCAAATCGCTTACCCGTTAAAATAGTAGAACAAGACGGGGAATATCTCCTTAGTCCGAGTGAAGGTGGATTAGCTACAGGCTTAGGCTCTGTTTATAAAAAGGGTGGTAATATCTGGATCGGGTGGCCCGGAATTGATGTCCCTGAAGACCGGCAGGAAGAAGTGACCAAACAGCTGGCCGAATTGAACCTGATCCCTGTTTTTTTAAGTGCCGAAGAGATCAATCTCTATTATGAAGGATTTTCCAATGAAGTATTGTGGCCGGTATTTCACTATATGATTACCTATGCAAACTTTGAACAAAACTATTGGGATTTTTACAAAAGTGTAAACCGTAAATTTCAGGAAGCAACACTGGCTCATTTGAATGAAGGGGATACGATCTGGATACATGATTATCAGCTGTTGCTGTTACCTTGTATGATCAGGAAAGCTCAACCGAATGTAATCATTGGTTTCTTTCAGCATATCCCTTTTCCTTCTTATGAAATTTTCAGGTTAATCCCCTGGAGGGAGGAACTGATTAGCGGGATGTTTGGGGCTGACTTATTAGGTTTCCATACCTTCGATGATGTCAGACATTTTCTCAGTGCTGCATCCAGGTTGTCGGGCGCAAAAATTTCCGATAACGTGATTACGCATAATGACCGGCAAGTTGTTGTGGAATCCTTCCCAATGGGTATAGATGCAGAGAAATTTGAAAATCTGATCGGAGATTCTTTAGTAAGGGAATATGTAGAGTCATTTAAAGAGTCTGTGCAGGACCGGAAGGTAATTGTGACAATAGACAGGCTGGATTACAGTAAGGGTATTCTACAGCGGCTGCAGGCTTATGAATTGTTATTGCAGGTGCATCCTGAATATGTGGATAAATTATCATTGTATATGATTGTTGTCCCATCGAGAGATACTGTTCCCCAGTATAAAGAATTGAGGGATCAGATTGATCAGCTGGTGGGAAATATCAATGCGCGTTTCAGAACACTGAACTGGTTACCTGTCCATTATTTCTACCGTTCATTTCCAATAGAATTTTTAGCGGCACTCTATTCTTCTGCCCATATATGCCTGGTTACGCCTATGCGCGATGGGATGAACCTGGTGAGTAAGGAGTATGTGGCCAGCAGGACAGATGACACGGGTGTGCTGATCTTAAGCGAGATGGCAGGTGCCTCAAAAGAGTTAAATGATGCACTGATTGTTAATCCTAATAATATCGGTGATGTAATGAATGCAATCGTTAAAGCAGTCAACATGCCATTGGAAGAACAAAAGAGGCGCATGCATGTGATGCGTGGATTGGTTAAAAAATTTGATATACACCTTTGGGTGAAAAATTTTATGGATAAGTTAGAAGAAGTAAAACAGATGCAGGAGTCGTTATTAACTAAACATGCAGTAGTTGCAGTAAGAGAAGAGATTGGAAGAGCTTATGCCGGGGCAGCAGACAGATTTATTTTTCTTGATTATGACGGTACACTGGTCGGTTTTAATGGAGATATTGACAGAGCTTCGCCGGATGCAGAGCTGTATCAGATTCTTGAGAATTTATCTGCAGATCCGGCAAACAGGGTGGTGATCATCAGTGGTCGCAGACACGAAACACTGGAAGAATGGTTTGGTCACCTGAAACTGGATCTGATTGCAGAACATGGTGCATGGCAGAAACATTACCAGGAGGAATGGAAATCTTTGCCTTTACTGACTGATAAATGGAAACATGAGGTTCGGACAGTATTGGATACCTATACTGACAGAACTCCGGGATCATTTATTGAGGATAAAAGTTATTCTCTGGTATGGCATTACCGGAAAGTTGAAGAAGGTCTGGGTGAATTGAGGGCGAACGAGATCATCAATCACCTGAAGGTGACTGTGGCAGATAAAGGACTTCAGCTGATGCCGGGTAATAAAGTCATAGAATTCAAGAATATTGAAGTGAACAAAGGAAAGGCCGCACTGAACTGGCTTTATGGGAATCATCCCGACTTTATCATTGCCTTTGGAGATGACCATACAGATGAAGATATCTTTAAGGCGTTACCAGATGAAGCTTACACGATTAAGGTTGGCAGTAACATTTCGGCAGCGAAGTATTATCTGAGGAATTTTGTAGAAGTAAGGGACTTCTTAAAAACACTGTATGCGGCAACACCACATACAGTATAAGTAAAAAATCCCTTTAAATATTTGTGCAGGCCTGTTTTCTTAAAAGAATACAGGCCTGTCTAGTTTGATTGCTATTCTATGTGCAGCATTCATTAAGCCTACATGACTATAAGCTTGCGGGAAATTACCCCACTGACTGCCATCGTTCTCATCAATGTCTTCGGCAAACAGATCAAGGTGATTGCCATATTGAACCAGAGACTCAAATTCTCGTACTGCATCATCTACTCTTCCAACAATAGCTAAAGCCTCTACATACCAGAATGCACAGATCAGGAAAGTAGTTTTGGGCTTTCCAAAATCGTCAGTATGGCGGTAACGGTAGAATAAGCCATTTTTACCCTTTAATTCCTGCTCCAGCGCAATGAGGTGGTCTTTAGCCCGCTGAGAGTCCGGATCAAGATAATTCATAAGGATCAGCTGTAAGGTACTCGCATCAAGATGGGCACTGCCTACAGCATGATTATACACTTTTCGCTCTTCATCATAACAAGCTTCTATATGCGCGGCAGCACGGTTCATCAAACTTTCTGCACGGTCTGCAAACTCCTGGTTCCCGATAGTTGTCGCCATTTTTAAAGCAGCTTTTGCACCTGCCCACTGAAAGAGGTTGGTATAACAGTGCATGTTGGCCAGATTCCTGAATTCCCAGATGCCTGCATCTTTTTCATCAATCGTATGCTCTATCTTGCGGAGCAGGTAATCCAGCCATTTGGTAGAATCTTTACGCTCACTGTAAATAAACCTGCTATCGGTATATAAGGGCAGCATAGAGATCAATACCTGTCCGTAGATATCGTTTTGAATATGTTCATAGGCCTGATTTCCTACACGTACGGGCTGATTGCCCATATATCCTTTCAGGTTAGTCAGGATGCGCTCCGTTAATACTCTTTCTCCGGCTATGCCAAATAAGGGCTGATACCGTTCATCATCTCTAAAGGAAATATCAGTGATATAATTAAAGTAACGCTCCATCTCTTCGAAATGCCCGATATGGTTTAATGCTGTAATTACATAATAAGTGTCACGCATCCAGCAGTAGCGGTAATCCCAGTTACGTGTGCTTCCCGGCGATTCCGGTAAACTCGTTGTACTTGCTGCAATGATTGCTCCGGTATCTTCATACTGGTGTATTTTCAAAACCAGGGCAGATCTGATCACGAGCGACTGATGAAAACCAGCGATAGTGGAATGTTTAATCCACGTTCTCCAGTATTTCCTGGTTTCAATCAGAAAACGTTCAGCAGTACTTTCTATTGGCGCTTCAAGTTTGTATCCATAAGTAAGAATCAGGTATTTCGTATCATTCAGGGCAAAATACTTCTCATCCTCAATATAAGACAGTGAGATATTGCTGCTCAGCTGCATATCATTCTCATCACCAGTAAAAGCAATATGGTTACTTCCTCTGGAACCGGTTTGTTTGCCTTCTCCATAATTGAAAACAGGTCTGCAACTCACTTTAACTCTTGGATTGCCTTCTATAGGTTCTATTTTACGGATGAGCATCAATGGTTTATAGAACCTTTCATACTGATGAAAACGCGGTGCAAAATCTGTTATTCTGTATTTACCTTCGTCATTACTGATTTCTGTAACTAATATATTTGTGTTTTCCAGATAATTTTGCTCAGATGTGTATTCTCCGTGAGGAAGAATAGAAAATTCTCCGCCGGCCTCTTTATCCAATAATCCTCCGAATACAAAAGAACTATCAAATCTTGGCCAGCATAACCAATCTATATTCGTATTTTTATTCACGTGAGCAAGGAAAGCGCAGTTTCCGATGATGCCTGTCTGGTAGGTGTGTCTCTCCATTAATATATGAGGTGTTTATTTTAATCTAATACAATTAGAACAACTCATCTCCTTATTTGTTGTATAAACGGTTTAACATATATAAAAAAATAGCATGAACACAGAACTCATTCAAGAATTCTATTTGCTTCAGCAAAGCAGGTCGAATGCAAAATATCAGGATATGTTATCAGAAAAGGTCTACTCTCCCATTCAGGAAGCCAATAAAAATGTGACTTCATGGATGTCTAAAAGAGGAAAGATGCTGATGAAACTCGAAACCAAGGTGCAGCTCACGATGAGAATCCTGCAGCGTAAATTCCTTAAGTTCTAATCCTTCGCTTTTAGGGTCATTCTTATCTTAATTCCCTTATCTTTGCGCCATGATGGTAGAAAAGGTATTAGGCAATTTAAAAATTGCTTCTCTTAATGAAATGCAGCAGGCGGCAGTCGCTGCGGCTGGTAAGGAGAAAGATGTGGTTTTGCTTGCGCCTACGGGTTCTGGTAAAACACTGGGATTTTTATTGCCTGTATTATCACATCTAAATGCTGCATCAAAAGGTGTGCAGACTTTAATTCTTGTACCTTCAAGGGAACTTGCTTTACAAATTGAGCAGGTTTTTAAACAAATGGGCACTGGATTTAAGGTAAACTGCTGTTATGGAGGGCACCCTGTGCGTACAGAAAAAAACAACTTCGAGCAGCCTCCTGCAGTGCTGATCGGTACGCCGGGTAGAATTGCCTACCATTTAAGAAAGGAGAATTTTGATGAATCTGCTATCACTACGCTGGTGCTTGATGAGTTTGACAAAGCCCTGGAATTCGGTTTCCAGGAAGATATGGCTTATATCATCAGCAACCTGAAATCGCTGAAACAACGTATACTGACATCAGCAACTGCAATGGATGCAATTCCTGATTTCACAGGCGTCTCTAAACCGATCAACATCGACTTTCTCAAGGATGTAAAGGTGGTACCGGATTTGAAATTGAAAAAAGTACTGACTACCGCAGAGGATAAACTGGATACACTTTTCGAATTGATTTGTAAAATCGGAGAAAAAACAATGCTTATTTTCTGTAACCACAGAGAGACAGTGGACCGGATCAGCGACTTATTAATTGATAAGGATCTGGCACATGATATCTTTCATGGCGGTATGGAACAGGATGAGCGTGAACGTGCCCTGCTGAAATTCAGAAATGGAAGTATCAAGATATTAATTACTACTGACCTGGCTTCCCGCGGACTGGATATTCCTGAGGTGGGGTCTATCATTCATTATCAGTTGCCTTATACAGAAGATGCTTTTCTTCATCGTAATGGTCGTACTGCACGTATGAATGCCAAGGGAAGTGCTTATCTGATGATTGCAGATGATGAAAAATATCCATTTCTAAAAAGTGATATAGAGACGGAAAAGCTGACAGGGAAATATGATTTGCCAAAGGATAGTCAATGGCAAACGCTCTACATTGCAGCCGGTAAAAAAGACAAGATCAATAAAATAGATATCGTTGGGCTGTTATTGAAGAAGGGTGGATTGCAAAAAGATGATGTAGGTTTGATAGAAGTGAAAGATCAGAGCTCTTATGTTGCCGTTAAGAGGAAAATGGTAAATAAAGTACTTTCTGCACTTAACAATGAGAAGATCAAGAACAAAAAGGTTAAAATAGAAATAGCAATGTAATTATGAGCAACAATGACATCTTAAAAAAACTTCGTGTAGCGCTGGAGCTCAATAATGAAGATATTATACACATACTAGGTCTTGTCAATTTTAAAGTGACCAAAAGTGAACTGGGCTCATTTTTCAGAAGTGAAGATCACCCTAATTTTAAACCTTGCGGGGATCAGATCCTGCGTAATTTTCTAAATGGATTGGTGATCTTTAAAAGAGGACCAAGACCTGAGAAAGCTGCATCTACGCCAATAGATTAGTATATAATTCTTTAAAAACTGTAGAAATTTTAATATCTTCTTTAAAAATCTGTAAGATTGATAAGACAAACCATTATACTTGTGGAAAAGAGCACAGGTATGCATTCTTGATGAGTAAGATATGCTACAATATCGGGCTAAAAACGGATTGCAGGGTAAATGGTTAAGTTATTGAAAATTCCTATACATTCTTTTTACTGCATCATCCTGTTGTGTGCGCTGACACTGACTTGTTCGGTCGCCAGTGCCCAAAATCAACGAAAACTTAGCGGAATAGTGCTGGACTCTTTAAAAGATGTGGTTCCGGGTGCCGATGTATATATCATCGCAGATAAAGATACGCTCAACACGATCACAGATAATAATGGTAAATTTTCATTTGCCGGTTTTGGGGCAAGCAGGATTTCCTTATTGATCATGAGCGTTGGTTTCCGTCCTTATCATAAATCGTTCAGCTACAAAACAGATGAATTGGTGATGTTTCTTGACCCGATTTCACTGGTACCTGAGTCAAAGCTGCTGAATGAGGTGATTATCAGTAATAAAGATCTTCCTATTAGGGTAAAAAAAGATACCATAGAGTATAATGCCTCTTTTTATCAGACTACCGAGAATGACAGGGTAGAAGATCTGCTCAGGCTGTTACCCGGAGTAGAGATTGACGCGGCCGGAAATGTGACCACTATGGGTAAGCCCCTGCTAAAACTAAGAGTGAATGGAGAGGATTTTTTCACCAGCAGTGTGAAAGATTTCATGAATCAGCTTCCTGCAAATGTGATTGACAAGCTGCAGATCATTAATGATTACGGTGATGAGGCCAATTTTACAGGAATAAAAAACGGTGAACCTCAGAAAATGCTGAATCTGGTAACGAAGGAGGGGCAGAATAAGGGAACATTCGGAAACATCGCATCAAGTGGCGGAACAAATGACCGTTATGGTCTTGCTATCAATGGAAACCTATGGCAGGACAGTAAACAGGTAGGTGTAAATGCCAGTTCTAACAATACCAATAATGAAGCGGGTATCAATACTACGGCTACTACAGGGATCAGTTATCGGGATAAACTGGCAAACGGACTTACTGCAAGTGCGGGGTATAGTTATGCCTATAACAAGAATTTATCCAGGCAGCTTAATTTTATTGAAACTATCAATCCCCGCGGGGGTACTATCTTTAACAGGTCTGAGTCCGCCAGCAATGCTGAAGACAATAACCACAATATTAATTTTAATGTGCAGTCCATTGCCAGCAAAAGTTATTTTCAGGCTTCACTCACCGGATCAATGTCTAACCGTAACCGTGATGGAAATGTTTTGTCCAGTCAGACAGGTTTAATTTTTCAGGACCTCAACAGTAATAATTCTGCGAATTCGGAGGTGCCTAACATCAACGGTAATTTTGTCTGGGCCCGTAGTATGGAAAAACCCGGCAGAAGCATGTCGGCGGGAATTGATCTGACCAGTGGTATCAACCAGGTGAATGAAGATCTTCGTAATCAGATTACCAATTATAATATAGATAATGACCTGTCACCTGAAATTCTTTCCGTAAACAGACTCGTGGAGACAGAAAACAGGTCGAATAATATGACTGCTGATTTCAGGTATAGTGAACCCATCGGTGCAAGTCAGGATTCTGTGATTAAAAAAAACATAGATTTTTCTTATTTTTTCTCCCTTAACAATACAAGAAACAGTTTTAATACCCGGGCATTTGACGATCAGGGTAACGTAAATCTTGTAGATTCCTTAAGTTCCCTTTACTCATCTTCCTTTATTTTGCAGCGCTTTGCTGTCAGTTACAGATATCAGTCTACCCGCTTAAATTATAGTCTGGGAATCACTGCACAACCTAGCCAGCTCACCGGGCAATACAGGGGAAATGAAACCAGGATCAATCATACAGAACTTAATTTGTCGCCCATCATCAACCTGAATTATACTATATCGGACTGGGAAAATCTGTCTTTTGTGTACACCGGCAGTAATACTGCACCAGATTTCTATCAGTTGCAGCCTGTACCTAACATCAGCAATCTTCAGAATGTAGTGATTGGTAATCCCAACCTTAAATCCAGTTTTACCCATTCAGGTAATTTAACGTATCAGCATACCAATGCGATCAATGGTTCAACTTTTCAGCTGGGACTGGCAGCATCTGTTTTACGCGATCAGGTGGTCAGCAATGTGGTGTTGACGCAGGATACTTTAAAAAGTCTGGAAACCAGATTTGAAAATGCAAACGGTGCATATTCATTAGGCAGTATGTATTCGTTTGCAATTCCCTTTGCAAAGAATAAATTCAATGCAGAACTGCGTGGCACTTTTGATTACAACAACAGCATTTCCTTTGCAGAATACGTACTCAATAAAAACAGGAGCATTGCTTTCGCACAGTCTTTAAGGTTAAAAATGAATCTTCGGCGTCTTACAATGGGGGCAGCAGCGAGTTATAACTATAACAGCAACCGGTATTCTATTGCCTTATTAAAATTAAGAAATGTAGAGACCTGGCAGTTTAACCTGAACAGTCGCGCCTTTTTTGGTAAAGGCTTCTCCGCGATCTTGGATTTTTCCAAGAGAATCAACTCAGGTTATGCTTTATATGTATCCAATCCTTTGCTGATCAATACCAGTGTTGAAAAAACATTGTTTAAGAACAAGCAGGCTACACTTGCTTTGCATGCATATGACCTCCTGAACCAGGGTAATAATCTAACCAGAATAATAACTGATAATTCAATCACTGATAGTAAGTTCAATCAAATTACCAGGTATTTTCTGGTTAGTTTTAATTATCGTTTACAGAACTTCGGTAAAAAAAAATAGGGTTTAAACCAGTTTCTTGTACTTAATTCTGTGTGGCGTTACATCACCTAAACGTTTCTTGCGGTTTTCTTCGTAATCGCTGTAATTTCCTTCGAAGAAGTAAACCTGAGAATTTCCTTCAAATGCAAGGATATGTGTACAGATACGGTCCAGGAACCATCTATCGTGGCTAATCACTACAGCACAGCCTCCAAAGTTTTCCAGGGCTTCTTCCAGCGCACGTAAAGTGTTCACATCGATATCATTCGTCGGCTCATCCAGTAATAAGACATTTGCTCCTTTTTTCAGCGTAATGGCTAAATGTACCCGGTTTCGCTCTCCACCAGATAATATACCAACCTTTTTCTGCTGATCACCACCATTGAAGTTGAACTTGGATACATAAGCTCTTCCGTTCGCAGTTTTATTACCCAGCTGGATATTATCCAATCCATCAGTGATATTCTCATATACTGTTTTCTCCGGATCAAGGTCATTGTGCATCTGATCTACATACCCTAAAGCGACAGTTTCGCCGACTCTGAAAGTACCTTCATCTGGTGTCTCCTGTTCAGTAATCAAGCGGAACAAAGTAGTTTTTCCTGCACCATTTGGCCCAATAATACCTACTATCCCTGCCGGAGGTAAAGAGAAACTCAGGTTCTCAAATAATATCTTATCACCATAAGACTTCGTTACATTGTTAGCCTCGATAACAACATTTCCCAAACGCGGACCTGCAGGAATAAATAACTCCAGCTTGTCTTCACGTTCTCTGGAATCTTCAGATGCCAGTTTATCATAATTTGATAAACGTGCTTTAGATTTTGCGTGCCTTGCTTTAGGTGCCATACGTACCCATTCCAGCTCGCGTTCCAGCGTTTTCTGGCGTTTGCTTTCTGTTTTTTCTTCCTGTGACAGGCGTTTTGCTTTTTGGTCTAACCATGAAGAATAATTTCCTTTCCAGGGAATACCTTCCCCACGGTCAAGTTCCAGAATCCATCCGGCTACATTATCCAGGAAGTATCTATCATGGGTTACTGCAATTACGGTACCTTTATATTCTTTAAGGAATTGCTCCAGCCAGTCGATGCTCTCTGCATCAAGGTGATTCGTTGGCTCATCAAGCAGTAATACATCTGGCTCCTGCAATAACAGCCGGCACATGGCTACACGACGGCGCTCACCCCCTGATAACACACCAATTTTTGTTTCAGGATCCGGGCAGCGCAGGGCATCCATTGCACGTTCCAGTTTATTGTCCAGTTCCCAGGCGTTCACTGCATCAATTTTGTCCTGCAGTTCTCCCTGTTTTACCATCAGCTTGTCCATCACGTCAGCATTTTCATAAACCTCAGGAAGGCCAAACTGCTCATTGATGGCTTCGTATTCTTTTAAGATTGCAGTAATTTCGGCTACACCTTCTTCTACAACTTCTCTTACCGTCTTATTTTCGTCTAATTCTGGTTCCTGAGCTAAATATCCAACTGTATATCCGGGAGAAAATACAACTTCACCCTGAAATGCTTTATCAATTCCGGCGATAATCTTTAATACGGAAGACTTACCTGAGCCGTTGAGTCCGATTACACCAATCTTTGCGCCATAGAAAAAGGAAAGATATATGTTTTTTAGTACTTGTTTTTGAGGAGGATAAATCTTATTCACCCCCGCCATTGAAAAAATTATTTTTTCGTCAGCCATAATTGGTTTTTGTATTTGCCTTAATCGCAGGATTGCGAATCAAGCTTGATAAAATCAAATAATCCAGCTGTTCGGCTGGAAAATATCAGCGCAAATATAAATAATCCCTATGTAGAAATCCAATTAAGGACTGCCATTTTAGTACTAAAATTAAACCTTTAGATACAAAATGACAGGCATGAATTTGTTAAGAAATCATTACAAATTATCGACAATTGTATGTCTGTTGATGATGATATTTATATCAATGATTATTTAAATACTTATCAGGCTAGTTTTTAATAATTCCGGATCAATAAAATATTATTGGTATTCGTGTCAAAAGTTAGTAAGTTTAGTGAAATAACGTCAGCTGCTAAATCCTTGTAAGTCTATATGGCGTAATTGTTGATAAATTAAATCAGATTGGTAGCGCTTATTTATAAACAAATTGTATAGTTTAGGGCGTTCCCGTTTTAGAAAAGGTATATATGGAAGCTAAATTTTCACCACAAGTAAAAGACGTGATTTCGTTTAGCAGGGAAGAAGCCCTGAGATTAGGTCACGATTACATAGGCGCTGAACATCTTTTGTTAGGTCTGATTCGCGAAGGCGATGGTATGGCCATCAAAATATTGAAATCACTGGGCGTTGATACATCTAAATTACGTCGTTCAATTGAGGAAGCTGTAAGAGGTACTTCAAGTGTGACGGTTAATTTAGGCAATATCCCATTGACTAAGCAAGCCGAAAAAGTTTTAAAAATCACCTATCTTGAAGCTAAGATCTTCAAGAGCGATCTGATTGGTACAGAGCATTTATTATTGTCTATTCTGCGCGATGATGACAATATTGCTTCTCAGATTTTATTACAATACAGCATTAACTACGAAGTTTTCAAACAAGAAGTAGAAGTAAATAAAAATGGTTTCAGAGATGAAACTCAAAACAGTGCTTCAACTGGTGGTGATGACGACTATCGTGAGGAGGAGAGCTTCAGCAGCCCTAAGAAAGTTTCTGATATCAAGTCTAAAACTCCTGTATTAGATAATTTCGGTAGAGATTTAACCAAAGCAGCGGAAGAGGGACGTCTTGATCCGATAGTTGGGAGAGAGAAAGAAATTGAACGTGTTTCCCAGATCTTATCCAGACGTAAAAAGAACAATCCAATATTAATCGGTGAACCAGGTGTTGGTAAATCTGCAATTGCGGAAGGTCTGGCATTGCGTATTGTTCAGCGTAAAGTATCGCGTGTTTTATTCAATAAACGTGTAGTAACATTAGATCTTGCTTCATTGGTTGCAGGTACTAAATACCGCGGACAGTTTGAGGAACGTATGAAAGCGGTAATGAACGAACTGGAAAAATCTACTGATGTGATTTTATTCATTGATGAGATCCATACTATTGTTGGTGCTGGTGGAGCTTCGGGTTCACTTGATGCATCGAATATGTTCAAACCTGCATTGGCAAGGGGAGAAATACAATGTATCGGAGCAACTACTTTAGATGAATACCGTCAGTATATTGAGAAAGATGGTGCATTAGACCGTCGTTTCCAGAAAGTGATGATCGAACCGGCTACGCCTGATGAGACTATCGAAATACTAAACCGTATTAAAGAGAAATATGAGGATCACCATGGCGTAACTTATACTGATGAAGCGATCAATGCTTGTGTGGCATTAACTTCAAGGTATATTACGGACAGGTTCCTTCCTGATAAAGCGATCGATGCTTTGGATGAGGCTGGTTCAAGAGTGCATTTAACGAACATTCATGTTCCTGAAAACATCATTGATATTGAAAACAAAATTGAAGATATCAAAGTTGAAAAAAATAAGGTTGTTAAAAGTCAGAAGTATGAAGAAGCTGCCAAACTAAGAGATACAGAGAAAAATCTTTTAGAAGAACTGGAACGTGCTAAAGCGGAGTGGGAGGCAGAAACCAAAACTAAACGTTATGTGGTATCTGAAGACAATGTAGCTGAAGTAGTTTCGATGATGACTGGTATCCCTTTACAGCGTGTAGGACAGACAGACAGTATTAAGTTACTGAACATGTACGAGACAGTTGCAGAGAAAATCATTGGTCAGGATGATGCTATTAAAAAACTGACTAAGGCTATCCAACGTACGAGGGCGGGCTTAAAAGACCCTAAAAAACCTATCGGTTCATTTATCTTCTTAGGTCCTACAGGGGTTGGTAAAACAGAATTGGCCAAAGAATTAGCCAGATTCATGTTTGATAGTGATGATTCACTGATTCAGATCGACATGTCTGAATATATGGAGAAATTTGCGGTATCACGTTTAGTGGGAGCGCCTCCGGGATATGTAGGTTATGAAGAAGGTGGTCAGTTGACTGAAAAAGTGCGTCGTAAACCATATGCGGTGATTCTTTTGGATGAGATTGAAAAAGCTCACCCTGATGTATTCAACATATTGCTGCAGGTTCTAGATGAAGGACAGTTGACAGATAGTTTGGGTCGTAAAGTTGATTTTAGAAATACAATCATTATCATGACTTCCAATATCGGTGCACGTCAGCTGAAAGATTTTGGTCAGGGAGTAGGTTTCTCTACTGCGGCTAAAACTAATCAGGTTGATGCACATTCAAGAGGAGTGATTGAGAATGCTTTGAAACGTGCTTTCGCACCTGAGTTCTTAAACCGTGTTGATGATGTTGTTGTATTCAATACTTTAGGTAAAGATGAAATCTTCAAAATTATTGATATAGAGTTGAAATCATTATTTGGCCGTGTACATAACCTGGGTTATGAGATCAAATTAACTGATGTAGCTAAAGAGTTTATTGCTGACAAAGGTTTCGACAGTAATTTTGGTGCGCGTCCGTTGAAACGTGCGATTCAAAAATATCTTGAAGATCCTATTGCTGAGGAAATCCTTAAGGGAGAAATCAATGATGGTGATACTTTAGAGATTGACTACAATAAAGAGACAGATTTGATTGTTGTGGAGAATAATACTCCGGGTAAAAAGAAGAAAAGAGAAGCTTAGGTTTTTATTTGCTTCGATATAATTTAAGGCTGCCTGCAAAGGTGGCCTTTTTTGGTTAAGATTAAAAAAAATAGCTTATCATATTTTCGCCTGCCTGCTTTTTGCGATGCAAAAACCAGAAGGTCGAAAATATGATAAGCTATTTTTTTTTGGATCCTGCAACTTTGGATGAAGTACAAGGGATTCTGCAAACCTGTATGGTGTTTATAGATACGGAAAATATGGACACTATTATTAGGATAAAATGTATGGTGTCTAATGCTGCATTTACATCTGCATGAATAATAGTATGCTTTGCGTGCAGACAGCAAATAATCTGCATATTGTATATTGAACTCTGCCTGGAGGATAATCCCAAGATGATCTTAAGCTGGGGATAACCTTTGTTTTGTGGCCTTCTAAATTTGCGCAGCAAATTCAGGCAGACACAAAACAGAGGTTATTCCAGCCAGATTTCAGAACAAACTCATTTGGGAACCCGGCACAGCAAACAGCTTTGAATTTAATACTATAGGCTTAATATTCAGCTGATTCAACCTGCAATGCAGTTTAAATGTATCCCTGATCAGCTTGGCAATGTTGCCTCCCCCCATCATACGGTCTCCAAAGCGGCTATCATTAACCACCCCTCCGTGACAGGACTGAATCGCATGCCACACCTTATCAAACCTATCCGGATAATTACTCCGCAACCAATCTTCAAATATCGAAGCTACGGCACCATTCAATCGTACGACGGTATAACCTGCACTTTGTGCACCGGCATCCGCTACAGCTTTTAGGATGTTCGGAATTTCATGATCACTTAGTCCGGGAACCAGCGGTGCAACCATTACACCAGTGGGTATTCCTGCCTTGCCCAATTCTTCTACAACTTTTAATCTCTGTGTTGCAGTTGCTGTTCTGGGTTCCATCTTTAAACGCAGGTCCTCGTTCAGGCTATTGATGGAGATGTAGACCATGCAAAGATCAAGCTTTGCCATTTCTTTTAAGATATCCAGGTCACGTAGAATTAATGCATTTTTCGTGATCATTCCAATTGGCTGTTTATATTCCAGTGCGATTTCCAGGAGCTGCCGCGTAATTTTGTACTGCCGCTCTGCGGGTTGATAACAATCTGTATTGCCGGATAAGGATATGGTTGTGGCATCCCAGCCTTTGCGTTCCAGGAAAGTTCTGAATAATGCAGGCGCATCTTTTTTGACTATAATTTTGCGTTCAAAATCCAACCCCGCACTAAAGCCCCAGTATTCGTGTGAATTTCTGGCATAACAGTAAGTGCAACCATGTTCACAGCCTTGGTAGGGGTTAAGTGAGTAGTCCATTCCTACATCAGGACTGGTAACCTTATTCACGACTGACTTTGATTTGCCAGTGATAAAGGTGGTTTTTACATTCTCTACTTCCCAGTCATCGATACCTTCGTCATGTTCCTGAACGTAGGTATTTGCTGAAAATTTATTGTGCGGATTAAATTGGGCGCCTCTGCCCTTAAGATAGGTATTCATAATTGTCCCGGTGATGCTTCTGTAAAAATACTAAAAAAATTAGTAATTAGCCACGGGAGTTATCTTTTATTTACAGGGATGTAATCCATCGGGACCATGTCACCAATTTTTTCATAAGCCCAGAAGCCTTCATATAATAACGATTTGGCATCGTGCATGCTACCATTGGCATAAAAATTCACCGGTCCTTGTAGCATATGAACGACTGATATCTCATAATTGGGGATATTTAAGGGACGCATTACATAATGTCCGGAATTGGAATAGACATTTGATTCCTGCTCTTTGGTATACATCACATATAGCTCATCCTTGTAATTTATGGTTTTTAGGTTGGCATGCCTTGCAGTGACCAGCGTATCTGTATTTACACCAGATGTATCTAAAGCAACGTATTCCTTTGGGAGATCCTGCAGGTGTGCCAGCGTCTGCAAGGAATCAGCTGTAGCCGATCCGGGATTAACTATGTTACGGGCTTTCAGTAACAGTCTTGCTCTCGTTGTTCTGATATAGTTGTCAGATGGTCTGTTAGGGTTTGGAATTTTGATTCTTTTATAAATAATAAATCCCTCTTCTTTGATCGTATTGCGGTAGAGCGATTGGAAAAAGTGCTGCGGGGATCCCATGTATGCTGTTTCGCGGTTCTTTAACCAAAGTTTTCTTTTGGCACCTGAGCCCTTTAAGTCTTCAAATACAGGTAATCCCGCAAAGTATACGATTCTGGTATCGTAATTATATTCAAAAAGATTGAGCATGTACTTGAGTCGGTAGCCGAGCGCTTTATTTTCTACTATTAAAAATTCATTGCTTGTTACATTCAGGATATTATGGTCGCCATCATACTTTACATACAACACCTGCGGATTCAGGATCTTGCATTTCTGAGAATTAGGTGTCCGGCCAATAAAAAACTCTTTGAATACCTGCAGATACTTTTCCCGGTTAGGATCGGCCTGAATCACTACTTCATTTAATTGAATGGTGTTTTCTGATAGAACTACCGAAATGTTCATCGGACGATCTGAGATCACTACGCTTTTACTAAAAGGCAGATAGCCGATCATTTGGACTACCACTTCGTAGGAACCCGGTTTCAATTTACTGAGCACAAACTTGCCATCATTGTTGGTTACCGTTGCGATAGTATAACCGCTCAGGTAGATTCCGGCCCCCGGTAAGGTTTCTCCTTTTTTGTCTTTCACTACGCCACTGATAGCATATAATGTTTGTGCATCAGTAGCGATACAGCAACATATAAAGAATATAGTAAGAAACAGGGCTTTAAACATGGGAGCTAATTTAGCCAATATGGCTGTTCTTTTGCAAAAGAAAAAAGCCCTTTTGGGCTTATGAAATGTTAAAAAATTTAAGGGTATTATATTAATCTGCTGATTTATTTATAACTGAGCAGATCTTCCGCATTTTTGAGCGCTGATTCTCCAGGGTTTTTACCACTCAGCATTTCTGCAATTGCCTCGATTCTTTCTGTCTGACTCAAACGTCGAATGGCAGTAGTGGTACGGTTCTTTTGTTCATCTTTGTAAACAAAATAATGTGCAGTACCCTTGGCCGCAATCTGCGGAAGGTGAGTAATACATATCACCTGCATATTGTGTTCCAGCTCTCCAATTACATCACCAACCCTTAATGCAGTTTCGCCAGAGATCCCAGTATCGATCTCATCGAAGATTAATGTTGGCAATGAAGTATGTTTCGATATAATCGATTTTATGGCCAGCATTAACCTGGAAAGTTCACCGCCCGAGGCGACTTTACTCACTGGTGCCGGAGGCTGGCCGGTGTTGGCAGAGAATAATAAAGAAATCATATCCTTTCCATCCTTATTCAGGTTGGTCACGACTGTCTGCTCAATCTTTATTTTTGCATTTGGCATGCCTACTCTCACCAGAATTTGTCCTACCTGGTTTTCGGCGACAGTGATTGCCTTGCTGCGGTTTTTAGATAATTTATCCGCTATCACTTCAAGTTCAGTTCTTAAAAGATCAATCTCTTTGATGAGCCGTTCAATTTCTTCATCACTGTTTAAAAGTGTACTCAGGTTATCTGACAGTTCGCTTTGAATCACGATTAGCTCCTCTACACTAGTGACCCGATGTTTTTGCTGTAAAGTATAGATGGTATCCAAACGAAGATTAATGTCTTCAATCCTGGCCGGGTTGAAGACAATATCTTCTTCCAAACCTGATGCTTCCTGGGCGATGTCCTTGATCTCGATCAAAGCCGATCTTAATCTTTCATTTAAAGAGGTGTAAAGTGGATTGAATTTTTCAATTGTTTGAATCTGGCTAACTACTTCTTTCAATATCGGTAATACTGCAGTTTCCTCACCATCTATCAGATTGTAAGCATTCAATAATCCCCGTTTAATGCTTTCAGAATTATTCAGAGCCTCCAGTTCAATTTCCAGCTGGCCCTGTTCGCCTTCTTTCAAATTTGCATTTTCGAGCTCATTAAACAGAAACTGCTCGTAATCCTGCCTGCTTCTCGCTTCATCAGCAGAGCTTTGTATGTTTAACAGGTGCTGCAGGTTTTTCTTATATAATTTAAACTTTTGCCTGTATTCCGTCAATAATGGCAGATGGTCTGCCAGCGTATCCACCACCGAAAGCTGGAAACCGGGATCATTTACTTCTGCTGTAGCATGCTGTGAATGAATATCAATCAGCTTTTCTCCAATTTGCTTCATGACACTTAATGTTACAGGTGTATCATTAATGAAAGCTCTGGATTTGCCGTCAATAGAAATTTCTCTCCTCAGGATACTCTCTTCATGGAAGTCCACATCAGATTCTTCAAAAAAAGACTCTAGTCCCGTGGCTGACAATTTAAACTGCCCTTCAATAACACATTTTTTTTCCTGGTTATAAAAGTACTTGGTTTCGGCACGCTGACCCAATATCAGCGATAAGGCACCCAGCATGATTGATTTACCTGCACCGGTTTCTCCGGTTATAATGTTCAGACCTTTATCAAGCTCAAGATCAACACTGTCTATCAGTGCATAATTACGTATGGAAAGTTTCTGTAGCATATTTGTTTGCTAAATTATGAAAACTTAGCCATTCAAAGTTTATTCTTTTTTAACAAAAAAAGGCAGAAGATGTTCTTCTGCCTTTACTGTTTTATTTGTGTTTTTACCAATTGTCTTTCCCCTTTTGCTGCTTTTTATCTAAAAGGGCCTTCACATCATCATCGAATTTCTTTTTCAGTGCTTTGTAATCGGGGTTCTTATTTAACTCTATCATCTTCTCCAGGTCTCCTGGCGCCCCATCAATTGTAATCTTCATATTTGACATCGTTCTTGAAAGCTGATCTGTAATCTGGCTTTTAAACTCGGGAATAGCGACCATCACCTGGATCTTCTTTGCTGATGCCGCTAACTTTTCCTGAAATTCCGGATTAAATTCTATCATTATTTTTTTATTGATCACCTTCATTTCTTCCTGCAGCTTCTTCAAGTTCTCCTGGTCTTCCCCGGACAGTATAGCCATGCGTTGAGTCCCGGCGCCATCAAATCTCAGCCCACCAGCAGCATCTTTAAAAGTAAAACTGGTAATAGAGTCCATATTGATACGGATCTTTTTTAAAGTGCTCAACTCTGTACTGATATTTGCCTGAATAGTGCTATCTATATGATGATTACCGTTCAGAAAAACAACACAGCTGTCTGTCATTCCTTTTATGATCACCTTCCGCTTTAGTTTTTTCCTGGTGGTATCCTGTAATACTTCTTTGTTAACCAGCTCAGGAACTTTTTCTTCCTTCTTTTCATTCCGTGTTTTTGATTCAAAATTGGTATTTTTCTTCAAAATGCTTTTTAGTATTGTTTCATTCTTAACAGGGTTAATCCATGCCAGGGAGATGACAGTAGCGATAGTCAGCGTAATTGCAGCTAGTTTTTGCTTGGAATTCATGTAATTTGTTTTCATATCAGTAATTCTTTTAATGCGTTGATATAAGTATTGTTTTTTGCCAGTTGCAGCCAATGCAAGATGAGGTGTGGGTGTGTTTGTCAGTAATTCCAGTTGTAACAACGCATGTGCGTAAGTCATTGGGGTATGTGTGAGTTCCAGTACAAGGTCATCACAGGCATGTTCTCTTTCTATATCTATAAATTTACCTGTAAGCCATATGAAGGGATTGAAGAACAATACAGTTTCCATTACCGTTCTGATCAGATTAAACAGATAATCATTCCTCCTGATGTGCGAGAGTTCATGGATTAGAATAGCTTCTACTTGTTTCGAATCCATTTGTGCGGACATAGCCACCGGAAAAAGAATAACTGGTTTCAGATAGCCAATTACCAGAGGCACGCTTACATGACTGGAAAGCCAGAAGGAAACAGGCCTTTTTAAAGACATTTTTTGAATGAGCGCATTAAAGGTTTTTTGCCAATCTGCCGGAATGGGCAGGTGCAAAGCTTTTTTCAAAGCAGATACTTTTCTATATCCGGAATAAACAGTCAGCGATTGAATAAATATCCCTATTGCATATAAACTAACCAGATAGGGGAAGAGCGTCTCTACGTAATTACTCAACGTTAGTGGCGTGGCTGCAATTTCATTTAGCTGCAGATATTGGGTCAGCTGTGTTGCAGGTTGCGCTGTGGTCCATTGAAAACGGAAGAAAAAGGTGATGACGAAACCGGCCAGCATGAAGACACTTGCGCTGTATGCTGTGACATACCTGGTTTTCGCATCTAATTTAGTCGTGTTCAGTATCAAAAGTAATAATCCATAGATAACGGCACCCTGCCATAAAGAATGGATAATGCTCCAGCCTATTGCTGTGATCAGATTTTGTACTACTGTTTCCATATTATTTGCTTTCTAGGTCATCTAAATATTTCTTAATCAGGGCTATTTCGTCTTTGCTGGACTTATGGTTACCCAAAGCCTGCATTACTAACCTGGCAGCGGAGCCATTAAATGCATTGTCAATTAATTTAGTGACCAGATGCTGCTGAGTTTTCTGTTGACTAGCGAGGGCGCGGTAAATATGTGTTTTTGCCGTAGTGTCTCTTTCTACCAGTCCTTTTTCATGCATGATCTGCATCAGCTTTAAGGTAGTGGTATATCCGGCCTCTTTATTCCTTGTCAGGATTTCGTGCACATCTCTAACCGTACAACTGTCTTTCTCCCATAAAATCTGAAGAATTTCCAGTTCGCTTTCTGTTGGTTTTGCAGGTATTTGTTGCGACATATCTTTAGTACGAATTGTTTCGTAATACTAATGTACGAATATGTTCGTATAATCAAAATAATTCTTGAAAATAAATAAAATGAGACTCTTGTTTAAAGAGAAGAGTGGAGGAGCCGGAAGTTTATAGCGATTTTTTTAAGCCTTCGTATTTATTGATGTTTGCCGGATCAATATCGCTTAAAAGATTATAGGCTTCAATTTTGTTCTGCGCATCACCTATAGATAAGATGTTTACAATTTCATCTGCCTTGGTGGCAAAATAAACGTTGGGAAAAATGGAACCTAATTTCTGTTTATCCATTTGTTTTAATTCAGGGAGGAAACCAAGCAGGGTTTTAGCCGCCTTCGATGAATTTTCCTGCATATGATCAAGTGCATTTGCATGGTAATTATAAATAAATACGCGCAGGTCCTGAAAGTTCTTGTTCAACAGATTTTCGTTCATCCAATAGCGGTTGCGTAATCCATCATAAGCTTTCCAGCCACTATTTCCAGAGGCTTGAGCAACGTTCAATATATTTTGTGCTTTGAGAAAATAAGGCGTTCCGCCAAGTTTGCTAAAACTGTCTTTATCCAATCCAATGATTGTATATGCATAATAAGATAGGAGGGAGCTCAGGTTACTGATATAATTCTGATCTGAAATGTCGACCGGCTGCCCTTCATTATAACTGAAGTCAAAGTCTTTATCACTAAGGTTGAGTAGGGTACTATTATATGAAGTTCCATATACAGGTCTGCTTGTTTGTATTTGTGATTCGGCTTTATAGCCAGAACCACCATCCCATGCCGTAATAGTTAATACCAGGTTACATTCGATCCGCTCCTGTGGCAGGTAAGTTTCGTTACTCCACTTATTGTTATTCATGAAGTCGCGGATAGTCGTCTGGATCAGATCAACAGTTTTTTTATTGATATTCGGGATTGTAGGTGCAGTGACCTGTACTCTGATATTCAGCTCCTGAGTAAAAGCGGCCTGACTAAAAATAGATAATAGACAAAACAGTAAATACTTTTTCATGCTTAAATTAGCTTTAGTATCTCCAGACAGATATCTTTTGCAACTTCAACTTTAGATTTCATTGCATAAGTTGTTTTATCAGCTGCACGATTAAAGATAGTTATTTTGTTCGTATCTTTTTTAAATCCGGCTCCCTTATCCTGAAGAGAATTCAGTACAATCAGATCAAGGTTCTTTTTTATGAGTTTGGCTTTAGCATGTTCCTCTTCATTTTCCGTTTCCAGAGCAAAACCTACCAGAAACTGGTTACTATCCTTTAACTGGCCCAGTTGTGCAAGAATGTCAGTGGTTTTTTTTAATTCGATCTGAAATGCTTTCTCCGTCTTTTTAATTTTCTGAGCCGCTACGTTAACAGGGGTATAATCAGCTACTGCAGCACTCATCACTGTGATATCAGTGCCCTTGAAATTAGCCGTGCAGGCATCAAGCATTTCTGCTGCTGTTATTACATCGATGCGTTGTAATTGTTCTTTGTTTTTTTCTGCCGTTGGGCCGGTAATCAGTACTACTTCTGCACCTAAACGTGCCAGCTCATCTGCGATTGCAAAGCCCATTTTCCCCGAAGAGTGATTTCCTATAAAGCGGACCGGGTCAATCGGTTCATATGTCGGGCCAGCAGTAACCATTGCTTTCTTACCAATAAGGGGAAGACTTTTCCTGATGATTGCTGAGATAAATGAAATGATTTCTTCAGGTTCTGCCATTCTGCCTTCACCATGTAATCCACTGGCCAGTTCTCCACTGTTGGGCGCGATCATGATATTTCCGAAGGTCAGCAGCTTGCTTACATTCTCTTTAGTGCTTTCATGTTTCCACATATCCAGATCCATTGCCGGAGCAAAATAGACGGGGCACTTTGCCGAAAGGTAAACAGCGCTGAGCAGGTTATCACAAATACCATTCGCCATTTTACTTAATGTATTTGCACTGGCGGGAGCGATAATCATATAATCTGCCCATAATCCCAATTCTACGTGGTTACTCCATACGCCGGTTTCTTCTTCGAAGTATTTGGTATAAACAGGATTTTTAGAAAGGGTAGCCAGAGTAAGCGGCGTAATGAAATTTGCCGCATCAGCTGTGAGAATAACCTTAACGTTTGCACCAGCTTTTATAAGTAATCGTACGAGTACGGCCGACTTATATGCTGCAATACTGCCGCAAACGCCAAGGATAATGTTTTTATTTTTGAGCATGGTCTATTAATGCAAATGTTTATGCAGTTTAATGCCTATGCCGCTTGTTATTGAGCGTCTTTAGCTGGATTTCTATGATAGATTTTATCATTCAGAAATTCGTCAATCGCAATAAGGCTAGGCTTAGGCATACGCTCATAATGCTTGCTGATTTCAATTTGCTCCCTGTTTTCGAAGATCTCTTCCAGGTTATCATTAGAAGAAGCAAATTCGGCTAATTTACCGTGTAATTCTTCTTTCATGTTGTTAGAAATCTGATTAGCCCTTTTAGAAATAATAACTAAAGACTCATAGATATTCTCAGTCTTTTGATCTAAATCATTTACATTTCTAGTAACCGTAGTATTCGATATTGCGGGTTTATTCGTATTCATTATTGGTTGGGGGTTTTTGTCGTATTATTTGTAGTACTGTCTTTTTTTCCTTCTTTTTCCATCATTGCTTTATATTTAGCAATCTGGTTGGCTTCCAATGTCATTAATTGCTTCGCATTTACTATACCAGCTTCACTGTTTGCTTTCAAGTCTTTAGCTTCTGCAAGATACTTACTTTCAGGGTAGGTATCAATAAATTCATTAGCATAACCAATTGCTTCAGTATACCTGTCTTCCTGACGGTAAGGGAAGCTATTTTTTGCATAGTTATATTGTGATTTTACAACCAGCAAATTCATTTCTTCAGCATATTTAATATCAGGGAAATCAATTTGTGCATTTTTTAGTGCAATTACAGACGATTTGTAGTTAGTGATATCGTATCCACCCAAATCATAGTATAGTCTTGCATTGGTATAAACTTTCAACTCGAGTTTTCCACGTAAATCTGCGATGTACTGGCTGGCTTGTGTTACACGTTCGCTTTTTGGATATAAGTTGATAAACAATTGCAAAGCATCAATTGCTTTGTAGGTGTTTTCCTGATCCAAAGTATATTCAGGAGAATCCAGATAGTAACAATAAGCGCCCATGTACCTGCATTCCTCTGCATTTTTACTTGTAGGATAAGTGTCTGCAAAGTATTTAAACTGGTAACGTGCAGTTGTATAGTCTTTTAGCCTGTATAATGTATAAGCGTAATAGTAGTTTAAATCTTCAGCTTCAGTTCTTCCTCTGTATTTTTGTGAAAGGTCTTCAAACAAGATCAATGCTTTTGAATAATCTTTTTTGTTGTATAATTTAATAGCTTCCTGGTATTTTTTGGCTACATCATTACTTAGCCTGATTTTTTCAAATCGGCTTTTGCAACCAGCAATACTCAGAACTACTACAGTCAGAGTGAGTAAGAAAACGTGTTTAATTTTAAACATTTTACAAAGATAAGGTAATAATACGATAACGTCAATTAAAAATAATCGACCGCTAAGCTATATAAAGGCTTTTTATCTGTCAAGTGCTTAACATTATTTAACAAATTCAGGCGAGACCTATTTGATGGGAAGCATATGTATATATATAAAGCCAATTCTCTATATTGATTTACGCTGGATTTTGGTGTTATATCTATAGTATACATAATAGAATAAAATCGATTATCTGGTTTGAGTTTTATATGTTAAAGATATGCGTGTGAAATGGGTTTAGATGATATAGTATAGTAGGAGCGGAGTGGGTGGTGGTTGTCGATTCCTAAAAAAGCTATACACAAAAATTAAGTGTATGAGTGACCAAAATGAAGAAATCGCTTACTTAAAAGAAAATCAAAGCGCTCGCCTTACGATCCGCGTTTGGTTTTAAAAATTGTCAAATTAATAGAGTCCGGTATTCCAAGACGGGCGATAGAAGAGGAATATGGCGTAACCGATAGCAGTTTGACCAAATGGCTTCGGGCTCATGGCCCTGCTCACTATAAATCTCAGATGAAGAAGTTTTATAGTAGTTCAGAAAAGCGTTCGGTGGTGCGTGCAGTGGAAGGAGGTATGAGCCTGAAGGAAGCAGAGGTTTCCTTTGCTCTGAGTAAAACAACAATTCAAAGATGGCTTACTGTATTTAAGGAAGAAAATACTGAAATTAGTGTTTCAACTTCTACGGACATGGCCAAAAAGAAGACTGATCCATCGGCAGCAGAAATAAAGACCCTTCAACAGGCGCTGTCAGAGGCAAACTTAAAAATCAAAGCACTTGATACGCTGATCGATATCGCAGAGGAACAACTGAAAATTGATATCAGAAAAAAGTCTGGTGCCAGGCGGTCACCAAAATGAAGCAGGACTTTCCTAAAAATGGTATAGGAACTTTTTGCAGACTGTTTGGCAAAACAAGACACGCCTATTATGATCACCAATGGCGTATAGAAGATCATAGCATAAAAGATGAGTTGGTGCTGCAGGAAGTCCTGCGCATCAGGGAAAGCCTTCCCCGGCTGGGTACGGCTAAGTTGTATCACAAACTTCAGCCTTTTCTGCAATCGCACCAGATCAAAATGGGGAGGGATTATTTATATGACCTGATGCGGCTGCATCATCTGGATATCCGAAGGCGCCGGCGCAAGGCCTACACTACCGATTCCAATCATTGGATGCATATTTATAGTAATCTGATCAAAAATATGGAGATACAGGAGCCGGAATGTTGTCTTCTCCTAGAATAGCTATACAGGTTGTCCGATACTGAAAAAGGTTTACAGTTTCGCTGCTTGAGAACTGGATAAGACAAGTAGGCGGTAAGAAGGGAGACTGACCTACATGATTACGCATGTACAGCGCGTATACTCCGTATTCACTCCGCCTTTTTTAACTAGGTGAAAAAAGCGGATTGAATGCGCTTTAAACGCAGATTTATGGCGCATTCATTCAGTTCTTACTCACTTGCTTCTCCCTTTCTGTATCTATCTTGTCTTTATTACAGCTCATTGTCCTCCTGGTAAAAAATTAAGAGGTAGTCGGTTCGAAGATAGTGCGGTGTGAGTGCGGTGCTACTGCGGTACATCCGAACTAGTTGAATGGACCGGAGTAACAGCGTACTGAGTCCTTAGGGATACCGCAATCACCTGCCGGATGCCCACTATATGCTTATGTATATATATAACAGCACAAATTTAAGGCGGTCAACTTCCCTTGCACGGCCATATCCAGAATCGTGATGGGTTGCCAGTATACCGTTTTCTGCAAGGGATCACAGGTTTTTCAGCCTAATGCGCTGGGTGGAAAACACCCCGAATGTTTTTCTGCCTGAAAAATAGGGACTTAGCGTGTGCAAACAACTATTTGCCTGAAATTGTTTGGTAGTATGTAAATTTTCCCTACTTTTGCATCCCGCTTCGGAGGAAGGGAAACAGTGAAAAGGATAAGTGAAGAAGATTTGAAAGACGTGTAAAGAAGAGGAGCCTGTCAGGGTTTATGATTATTGGAAAGGTTTTAAGGCCTTAGAAAAATAAAAAATAAAAAGCTTGACAAATTAAAAAAGATTTCTACCTTTGCAGTCCCAACAAAAACGGGAAGCTGAACGACGGATGTCTGGAGGCAAATACAACAAGACTGAAACAATGAAAGCTTTGAAAAGCGCTCAGGAACAATAAGACCTGAAAACTAAAAGAAGTTACATTGCAACATATAAAAGGCCGCCGCGAGGTTCGTGCCGAGAAGTTCATTAAAGAGATGTCATTTACAAACGTAGCGGGGTAAGCTAGTACAAGTTCAAAGTACATGAACCGCGCAAGTTTTTCAAGTCTGCACTGACAGACAAATAAGAATACAAGATT
>Ga0247807_10000105_pt1 | contig 70474 bp, 60 predicted proteins | sample UWRJL074202C1_FD_179931 | JGI IMG/M metagenome (GOLD analysis project Ga0247807, IMG submission 179931) | Plant litter microbial communities from Arlington Agricultural Research Station in Wisconsin, United States - UWRJ-L074-202C-1 | ecosystem: Environmental > Terrestrial > Plant litter >...
CGCCCGCGCGCACAGTGACCCGGTCGTCCACTGCGACCGGCGGCTGGCGGTTCACAATCGGCGGCACGGGCACGATGGTCACGCCAGCAGAGGCCGTTTGAAGTCCATCCGAGATTGTGTACGTCACCTGCGTCTGCTCGGTGAGAGCAGACGACGCGCTGATGCGCACAATGGTGTTGTTCAGCACTTCCACCGACACCGCGGCGTTCGTATTCGAGGTGTCGACCGACTGCACGGCCAACACACTGCCGTTGGGCGACACGTCGTTGACAAGCACCTCAACCGACGTGGCCTCGCCCTGTCGAAGGAACGCGGTGTCTTTCACAGCGATCGGGGGCAACGGAGCGCCCGGCTCGTCGATGAACTCCACACGAATGAGGCCAATGGACGTGCGGCCATTGGCAGCGAGCGAGTACTTCAGGTAGACGGAACCAACCTGCGCCGAGGTGACCGAGACGGTGCCGCGGTCGAGGTTCGCCGATGCGGTGACCGTGGAGGGAACCTCGTCGATACCAACAAGCGTGAGCTGGCCACCGCCCGGCGCGAGGTCGTTGGCGAGCGGCTCGATAACAACGGTCTCGCCCGCGAAGGACTCGGCGTAGTCGGGGGTACCAACCGGGTTGAGGGCTCCCGCCTCGGTGACATCGATCAGGAGCTCACCGGCTGTCGCGACGTCGCCGTCGGAGACCACAAAGGGAACCGACTTCTCCCCCGTCACACCACTCTTGTGCTGGAACGTCACAAAACCGTCCGGGGTGAAGCGAACCTCGTCGCCGCTGGCCGCGTTCGCGGAGTCGAGGAAGATGTCGTCGCCGTCGGGGTCGATCCAGTCGCTGAGCACGTTGTAGACAATGCTCTGGCCGGACTCAACGGTGGACGCCGAGCCACGCTTCTGCTCCGGCGGACGGTTGACGTCCAGAGGAACAATGTTGATATTGACGTTCGCCTCGGCAACTCCGCCGGGCCTACCGTCACTGATGGTGTACCGGAACGAGGTGCCACCGCTGGTGCTCTCACCGGGAGTGAACTGCAGCGCGCGGCCACCATCGATGAGGTCGATACGACCGATGCCCTCGGGAACCTGCGTGAAGTTACTGATGACCAGAACGTCGCCATCGGGGTCGGTGTCGTTGTCGAGCACCGGAAGGATGGTGGTGCGGCTGGGGCGCACTCCGAATTCGTCGTCGCGGGCCAGTGGCGGGCGGTTCTCCTCGGTGCGCTCCGCGAGGGTGTCTTCGAACGACTGCTGGGCCGACTTTTCGTCGCCCTCTTCGGTGTCTTCCTCCTCGGGAGGCGTGACTTCATCCCAGTTGTCAACGAGTCGCAGGGTCTCTTTGACCACCCAGGCGTTTCCGGTGCCGGTGTTGTTCAACGCAATAACACTGCCGTTGACGCGGAATACGAGGGTGAAGCCGATCGTCGGTTCTTCGATAGTGATGAGGTTCGGCTCTGCTCCGTCGCAGGCCTGCAGGTAGCGCTGGGCTCCGGCCCAGGCGCCGTGGGCGCATCCGTCGAGCCACACTGGGGGCGAGACGTCGCCCTCCTCGGTCAGCTCGGCGATGTCGGCTTTGACTGCTTCGGGGGCGCTTCCATCGAGGGGAACACGCAGCAGGGCGTCTCCGGTTGCGACGAGCACATAGCTGTTGGCCTTGCCGGGAATTTGGAGCTGGATGCCGTTGGCGCCCAGATCGGTCACGGTGCCGTCGCCGAAAATGACCCGGTCGTCCGCGGTGTCGAGCACCACTACCTGGTCGCCCACGGCGGAGAGCTGGTGCTCCTCGGGAATGTCGAGGTCGACCTCGGTCGGCTCACTTCCCCACCCGGCAATGCTGTAGAGCACTCCGTCGGCGGGAGAGGTGGCAAACACGGCACCCTCGTCGGTGACGGTGGCGTGGCCTCCCACACCCAGTTCGAGGGTGGGATCGGTAGTGGAGGGGTCGAAGTTCAGTTCGTTTGCGACATCCACCACCCACAGGTCACCGGATGCCGGGTCAACGATCGACACCGTGGTCGCGCCGAGCGACACTTCGGAGTCGCGGGCGATCTCCGCACGCTGGAGGAGTGTGGTGTACGCCGGGTCGATGCGCTCGAGGGTGCTCTGAGCGAGGTCGTGGAGGAACACCTGATCGCCCGCCTGCACTACGTCGATCTCGGGGGTCGCGGTCTGCACCGCGGCGTCGAGTTCTTCGATCTGGCGGTTGAGGCGTCCGGCGAGGTAGTCGGGTCCGTTGGTCACCCAGACCTCGTGGGCTTCGAGCTCCACGTCGGTGATGGGGAAGCCGTCATGCAGCACGGCGTACGTGATGGGAACCCCGGCGACGAGCGCGAGAAGAGTTGCCGACGCGACTGTTTTTCTCCAGCGCGGCATCGAGCTCAGTACCCCCACCGCACTTCACCCCACCCGTTGCTTGAACTTCGATGCCAACGCTAACAGACCGTTCCACCTTCACCGATGGGGACAACTCCCCATCCGGCGTATTTGGTACGCGGCGCCAGCTACTGCCTAGATGTCTATTGGAATGTCCACAAAAAATTCACTCCGCAGGAGGTTGGTCGAGAAGGCTGAGATCGTCCACACTGACGAGATGGCTCGCGACCGCGTACTCGACCAGGCGTGCCCGACGGTGGGTGGCAAGGGCCCCCGGTCCCCCGCGCAGACCCTGCACACCGATTTTGTCGAGCTTCTCGCAGACATTATCGAGCTTGCGGTTGAAGGTTGTCATCGACCAACCGATGCGTGCGGCCGCGTCGGTCGACGTGGGAATGGAGCCCCGCCCAGGCACACTCTGGCGCAGCACATTCTCGGCAAGAGCAACAATGAGCAGTCGCTGGGTGGACGTCAGGGTGACGGGCATAATCGTGGTGCTACCGCCGTTGGTACTGGCCGCGACACCCGTGTTGAAGTAGTCCTCGTCGGTGTGGATCGACAGGTCATAGGTGGTCGATCCGGCACTGAACATCACGTGCATGGTCTGGAACACGATAGGAAGCTTCGCACCGGGCGCGAGCCACGCCTGCACCTGGCCGGTACCGTCAGACACCGTGGCCGACAGCAGGTTGCCGACGTTGCCGAGCCACCAGAGGCCGTAGTCCTCGTACACCCGGAGAAAAACGCGGTGCAGGTAGGGGTTGTCGTCGATCGTCAGGTCAGCCTCGCGGCCCACACCGAACCCGGTCGCGGGGTCAACGTCGAACCATTCGCCGCAGAACTCAATTCTCGGAGTGCTCATGCTGGTCTCGTGCTCGCAATTCTCAGGATGCTCGGTGGGGGCTCATTCGGATGCGTTGTGTTTACGCGGGGTTGCACGCTGTCAGCGGCTCAGGTGACGTTCGGCCCGCGCGCAGGATCTGCACGTCAATACACACGCGTGCCCCGGCGGCTGGACGTGGAATAGTCACCGACAACTGGTCGGTGCCCGTGAGGGTGCCCGGATCTTCCGTCAGCGCCCACCGATAGTTGTCACCCTCGAGCGGGTCGGGGTTCTGCCAGGTGAAAGTGACGCTCGAGTCGTCCGCCGCGGGTGTGGCCGAGACCAAAACGGGGACGGGAACCACCCCGCCCGCGGGCAGCGCGCTCTCACCGGTGGCGGGTGGCGTGCTGGGCACCGCTTCCTCACGAACCGAATTGCCTGACGTCAACACGGACGCGGCCACAACCCCGGCGACAACAACAAGTGCCACCACGGAGAGAATGACCGCGAGCCGGCGACGCGGACGAATCGGCTCGGCCTCGGTGAGTTCGACCGAAGCGGATTCGGGAGCAGTACCGTCCCACGCCCGGCGTTTCGGACGCTGGATTGTGGAGTGGTCCACGGAACCGGCGCCACGCACCACGGTGCCCTCGTCAACAACGGTGTCGCGCGCGGGAGTCGACGTGCGCGTGGCGGACGGTGTGCCCGACGTGCCGTTCGGCCCACCGATGACGGTAAGGGAGCGAGCGCGGGTCTCGTCATCCGATCCGGGTGCCGGAGTGGTGGTTGGTGGTGAGGGAGATGTCGCAGCATCCGGCTGGGCTGTAATGGTGGAGACCGAACGCACTCGGGTCTCATCGTCGCTGTCGCCCGGGGCATCCTCATCGCGCCCACGCACAACCAGATTGGGAACCTCGATCGATGTCGGGGCGTAACCAAGCTCGAGCTCGACCCGCTGCAGCGCACGCGCAAACTCGACCGCGGAGGCATACCGCTCGGAGCGGCGGGTCGCCATACCCTTCTGCAGCACCGCGACCAGCGAGCGGGGAATGTCGTCGCGACCGATCGGGGTGATGACGCCGCGTTCGATGCGTCCGATGAGGTCAAGGGTTCCGTTGGAGCGCCCGGGAATCTCAAACGGGGTGCGCCCGGCGAGGAGGGTGTGGATGGTGGCGGCGAGCGAGAACACGTCGGAGCGCACGTCGGGGCGCGGCGCATCGCCGAACATCTCCGGCGGCGACCACGGAACACTCATCCCCACCGACTGGCTCTCGGTCATCCCGCCGGTGTCGCGCAGGTCGCCCACCGTGTCAGTCACCAGCGGCAGTTCGTCTTCAACGGCGGACGAGATTCCGAAGTCGGTGAGGGCTGGCCAGCCGAAGTCGTTGGTCAGCACGTTTGCGGGTTTGATATCGCGGTGCAGGATGCCGGCACCGTGGGCAGTCGCGATGGCCGACGAGAGGCGCACACCCGTGCGCAGTGCGTCGGCAACGCCGTAGACCTCGCGCTTGTAGAGGTCGGCAAGGCTCGGCCCGGAGCAGTACTCCATCACAAAGTACGGGCGGGAGTCAGCGGCGACGTCCGCGTGGAAAATCGTGACGATGTAGGGGTGCGCGGACAACTGCGCCATCAGGTTCGCCTCGTCGACGAACGCCTGCTGGGCAGCGGTGTTGAGTCCGTCGGTCAGCAGCACCTTGACCGCAACGCGGCGGCGCGGGAGCTTCTGGTCGTAGAGGAAGACATCGGAGAACCCGCCGGTGCCGAGCAGGGAAACAAATTCGAGCCCGGGGATGACCGGGGCTTCGGAGGGTGCGCGCCTCATCCCTCCTCCCGAACGGTCAGGGTGACGCCACCACCGAGGTCGATGACGGTGCCCACCAGAACCGCGGTGGGTTCACCCTGGCGAAGCAGCTGCGGCGGTTTGCCGGGCAGAATCACGGCCGTGCCGTTGCGGGAGTGCAGGTCGGTGACCACCACGGTGTCACCCTCGAGGGCGAACTGGGCGTGGTTGCGGGAGATGTCTTTGTCACCGGGGATGGTGACGAGTCGCGGAACGAGTCCACTCGACACCTTGCTGACGCTCGGGGCACGGCCGACGAGAATCGGCTGGGTGAGCGCTTCCCGCCCGCCGGTCGACAGTTCGAGGAACAGCTGACGCGATTCGGGAACTCGGGGCGCATCGTCGCTGGGACCACCGCGGGTGTCACCGCGATTGAGGTCGCCGCTCATAATCGTTTCGCCGTCGTGGTCGCCATCGTCTGCGGTGGGGCTGTCCGCAGCGCCCGACGTGTTTCCCGTTTTGGCGGTGTCGGCATTGTCCGCGCCATCCGCTCCGTCGGCGTCGTTCTCGTCCGCCGGGCGCACCGCGGCGTCTTCGATGGTGCGCACAACGGTCTCTTCGAAGAGGTGCTCATACCCAGAGGGTTCAACCTCGGCGACTTCGGCGATGGTGTGTTCCGGTGCGCGTGTGGCCGAATCGGGCAGTGTGATGTAGGTCGGGATGGATGCCGGAGATGCGGCGACCGACCCGGCGGGCGGCGTCGCGGCAGCCGGAGGGGTGATGGTCGCGCCGAAAGTTCCCGCGGCGGCAGCCGGAGGAGCGGTCGCTGGTGTGGCATTCGGAGGAGCAGTCGCTGGTGTGGCAGGACTCGGCGGAGTCTGCCCGGGACGGGGTGCCGAGGGTGGCGGCCACTGCATCCCGGCGGGTGCCGCCGGTGCTGCGGACGTCACGGCTGCTAGTGGAGTGGTCGGCGCAGGCGCAGTGGTCGGTGCAGGCGCGGTTGTCCGTGCAGGCGGAGCAACGGCTGCTGGCGCGGCGGTCGGTGCTACGGAGGGTGCGGCGGTTGGTGCCGGAGCCGGAGCGGCATGCGCTCCTGCTGTGGGCGCAGCAACGCCGCTGCGATCCAGAACAACATGGGCACCCGTGGATCGGACAACACCCGAACCCAGCGGCAGCGACAGAGAGCTGTCAGCCGAGGCATCCCCCACGGTAAATCCGGAGACAGCCGACACACTGGTTTCGCGCCACGTCGAGACGCCCGAACCACTGATGGTGTCGGTACCGGAGGCGAGATCTACCCGAACATCGAGGCCGCCGCGCACCAGAACGTGCAGGGTGGAGTCGGCGGTCCAGTTGGCGAGGGCGAATGCGGGCGTCGCGCCCAGTCCACGGCTCGTGAGAAGTCCGAGAACCGACTGGATCACGTCGTCGCTGCCCAGCGCGTCGAGAAGGTCAGCCGGTGACGTGTTCGCCTCGTCTGCCCCGGCGGACGATTCCCCTATATAGAGGAGTGCATCGTTGGTGACAAAGAGGAGCCGACCGTGGGCGGCATCAGCGGGAGTGTATTGAATCATGATGTTCCCTAGGCCCTGGGTCGAGTTTCTTCGAGGTGCGCCGCCAGAAGCGAGCGTTCGTTGGTGTTGTCGTCGTCGAGGTGCGCGCCCTCGATCGAGCAGTCGAGCACAACAACGGTGATGTTGTCTTTTCCGCCGGCTCGGTTCGCCGCGTCGACAAGTGCGTCGGCGATGGTGGCCGGATGGGCGGCACCGTCAGAGCCGTACTCGGCGAGCAACCGGGCGATCGCGGTGTCGTCGAGTTCTTTGGTCAGCCCGTCGGAGCAGAGAACAAAGGACTGCGCGCCGCCGATCGGAAGCAGCCAGACGTCCGCGTCGACGAGGTCTTCGGCGCCGACCGCACGCGTGATGACGTTGCGTTCGGGATGCGAGCGTGCGGCGAGCTCCGTGATCTGGCCAGCGTCGACGAGTTCTTGCACGGCCGAATGGTCAACGCTGAGCTGCTCGAGCACACGACCGTTCCAGCTGTAGATGCGGGAGTCGCCCACGTTGAAGGCCATCCAGTGCACACTGCCCTCTTGGGATTCGACCAGTGCGAGTCCCGCAAGCGTTGTGCCTGAGATCAGTCTCTGGCCGTTGTCACCGGTGAGTGCGCGCACGGCGACGTTCGCATCGGTGATGGCGGTGAGCACCATGGCGGGAGTGGGGAGAGTGCCCTCCTGGAGCTGGTCCTGGAGAACAGCGACCACGGTCTGACTGGCTCGGTCACCGCGTTCGTGACCACCCATTCCATCCGCGACGACAAACAGGGGCGTTGCCGCCAAATAGCTGTCTTCGTTGACCGACCGGACTGTGCCGATCGCGGTCTGTGCCGAGACGACCAGGCGGGCTTCGCCGGAGGGCAACGGAATGACCGTCGTTGACTGCACCGTTGATTCCCCCGAACCGATAGTTTCTCGTCTGCCTAAGCTACCAACATTGTTCCGACGCGCAGAACGTTCTGCACACGCGCAGGAACGCGAACGGCCCGCGACTCGAGAGTTGTACTGCTCGAGTGGCGGGCCGGATGAGACGCGTGGTGCGGGTTAGTCTCGGGGCTTTCCGTCGTCCGTGGTCACGTCGGCGTCGACGTTGTGATCGGCTGACTCCGAGTGCAGCGCCTCCGACACGGACTTCGGCTGCTCGCCGGCCGCGATGAGTCGCTTGTTGTCGCTGCGGATCTTGAGGAGGCTTGCGATAACCGCGACGGCCATCGAAGCGACGATGACACCGAGCGACGTAAACGTGTCGATCTCGGGTGCCCACTCGACGTGCTGCCCACCGTTGATGAAGGGCAGTTCGTTCTCGTGCAGGGCGTGGAAGAACAGCTTCACACCGATGAAGGCGAGGATAAACGCGATGCCGTACTTGAGGTACACCAGCTTGTCGATGAGGTCGCCGAGCAGGAAGTACAGCTGGCGGAGTCCCATCAGCGCGAAGATGTTCGCCGCGAACACAATGAACGGGCTCTGCGTGATACCGAAGATTGCGGGGATCGAGTCGAGCGCAAACACGATGTCCGTGGTGCCCAGGGCGATGAACACAATAAGGATCGGCGTAAAGACCTTTTTGCCGTCGATAACGGTGCGGACCTTCGCGCCGTCGTAGTCCTCGGTGATCGCGATGCGCTTGCGGAGGAACCCGATGAGTTTGTTCTCGGTCTCTTCCTCGTCGTCGTGGTTGGTGAAGGCTTGGTTGAACGCCGTGTAGAGGAGGAACAGACCGAAGATGTAGAAGACGAAGCTGAAGTTCTCAATAACAACGGCACCGAGCAGGATGAAGATTCCGCGGAACACCAGCGCGAGGATGATGCCCACCATCAACACTTCCTGCTGGTACTTTCTCGGCACCGAGAACCTGGCCATGATGATGACAAACACAAAGAGGTTGTCAATCGACAGGCTGTACTCCGTCAGCCACCCGGCAAGGAACTGGATCGCGTGTTCCGATCCGCCCACAAAGTACATAATCCCGGCGAAGATCAGCGCGAGCCCGACGTAGAAACCGACCCAGAGGCTGGATTCCTTTGTCGACGGGATGTGCGGACGTCGGTAGGCCAAGATGAGGTCGGCAGTGATGATCAAAATCAGAACGATGAACGATCCGATTTCGAAGGCGAGTGGGAGCTGAACGTCCATTGAAGTCCTTCAGAAGCAAAGTGGGTGCGGCGGGGCCCGAAAGTCTCTCCCGCGCCGCAACTGTTTGAACCTGTCGAGTTGTTGGCGACCACACCCGGAACCTCAACGATGGGGCCCGTACTGACGGATGTGATGAGGTGGGATACTCCCCTTCGCTTGGATGATCGTACAGGAATTTGCCATCCCTGCCTCCCCTAGTATTGGCCGGTGACTGAGATCCCCTCCCCAGCCCCCCGCCCTTTCCGTGAACAGTCGAACTGGGTCTCCAGCGTCGGCCTGATGATCTTCTTCAGCCGTTGGCTGCAGGCCCCGCTGTACATCGGGCTCATCGTCGCCCAGCTCGTTTACGTTGTGGTGTTTGTCATCGAACTCATCGCACTCTCGGAGACCGTGTGGGTGGCGTTCGCCGAGGCCGCGAGTAGCGGTCACATGGTGCACATCGAAGAGTCCACCATCATGCTCGGGGTGCTCGGACTCATTGACGTGGTGATGATCGCGAACCTGCTGATCATGGTCATCATCGGTGGCTACGAGACGTTTGTCTCCAAGATCAAAATCGACGGTCACCCCGACCAGCCTGAGTGGCTCTCACACGTCAACGCGAACGTCCTGAAGACCAAGCTGGCCATGGCGATTGTGGGAATCTCGTCCATTCACCTGCTCAAGACCTTTATTGGTGTGGGCACGGTTGGACCGAGCGGCGACCCGTCGACCGTCAGCGAGACCGACCCGCAGGAGAGTTACACCTGGGACGGTGTGCTCTGGCAGGTCATCATTCACATGGTCTTTATCGTCTCGGCGATCGCCCTGGCCTGGATCGACCGGATGTCGCAGACGCCCATCCCTGGAGCGCACCACGCGACCGCCGCCGCACCCACCCTGGGTTCGTCGATCGAGCGTCCCGCTCCTCGCGCCGACGTGACCAACACCGTGATTCCCGAGGGATACATGTTGGTGCCGATTCCCGCACAGCATGCACTCGCGTCATCCACAGCACCCACCCCCGCATCAACAACGGAGGCCGCCGCCGCACCGGCCGGGACACACCACGGCTGACACGCACAACTACGGTGCACAGCTGACAGGCACACACAAAAAAGCACGGCTACCCGCGGGTAGCCGTGCTTTTTTTATTGCGGGAAATGCGGGCGGACTAGATGAGCCAGCGGTACTTCTGCACGATGGGCAGGCTCTTCCAGACGCGACCGAAGCCCCAGGTGTCGCCACCGGCGAACATGGCGATAACGATCAGCGCGAGCGCGTAGATGATGTGGTAATCCACGAGCGGGTTGGTCGATGAGGTCAGGGGCGTAAAGACCCACTCGGCCAGGTACATAAACACCATGATGAGGCTGCCGACTGCGGCGCTGACGCGCACACCGATGCCCAGCATGATGGCGACACCCACCGCGAGCATCCCGAGCATAAAGAGTGCGTCAACGAGCGGGCTCGCGATGCCAACAAAGAAGTCCTTGAAGGGACCGGTGATGGCCGGGCTGTTCAGGAAGCCCTGCGCCGGGGTGCCGCCGTGGATCCAGGCACGCTCGCCCGGAGTGGAGAATCCGAGGCCGAAGGTCTTGTCGAGGAACGCCCAGAGGAAAATGAAGCCGGTCGCCAGACGCAGCACCGCGAGGGTACGGAGGGCGGCGAGGCTGGGAACACCCGACGGGAAGTTTGTGGCCGTCTGCGGAGCGGCGGTGGTGCGTTCTCTGACATCAACCATGTCAATCACTGTCCATTCGTGGGGCGGGCATCTGTGCCGGCCGACTATTCGATAGTGAAATCATTTCGCGCGCGAGATACACGAATCAGTGCCTAAAGTCCCAACCTCCAAATTCCCTGAGAATTTAATTCGGGATGCGCGGAGGTATCGCGGGCCTCTCGGGGTACGTCAGCGCACCGCGGTGGCCGCGGCGAATGGGCGTGTCAGCGGAGGTGTTCGTATGTCTCCGGATGCGCCGAGAGGAAGTGCGCGAACGAGACAGGGGCGTGCCCGGTGATCGACTCGACATCGGTGCTGACCGCCGCGAGGTCCCCGGCACCGACGGCCTGGTACGACGTCACCCATCCCTCGACCTCGAACGCAGGGGCGCCGAACGACGCGCGGGACGCGTAGGCTTCGGCTTCCGTCTCGCGCACGTAGGTGATTTTTTGGCCGGATGCTGCACCGAGGGTGTCCGCGATCTCGTCGAAGCTCATCGCGCGCGGCCCGGTCACCCGGTACGAGGCTCCGCTGTGGGAGTAGTCACCATTCCGAATGGCGCGCAATACCGTCGCGGCGACATCGGCGACATCGTCCGTGCTGACGGCGCTGACAACACCGTCGCCTGCGGGGCCTCGGATAACGCCCGCCGCGTCGGCCATCATCGGCAGGTAGTCCTGGTAGAGGCTGTCCTGCAGAAAGGTGAAGTCGAGACCGGCGTCGCGGATGCGCTGCTCGGTGAAGTAGTGGTGCCGCCCGAACGTAAACGTGCAGGTCGCCGAGTTGCCGAGAAACGAGAGGTACACAATGCGCGTGACACCGGCGGCGACCGCCGCGTCCACTACCGAGTAGTGCTCGTCCTGGCGCGTGGCACTTTCACGGCCGGACACAAAAAACAGGGTGTCGACTCCGGCGAGCGCCGCGGTCATGGCCTCGGTGTCTCCGTACGCGGCGGCACGGTGGGGATACCCGGGCGCCAGCGCCTCAACGGTGCGGCCGATCAACACAACGTCACTGCGCTGTTCGACGGTGTCGAACGTTCCGTCGGATGCGAGGCGGGCGAGGACCTTGCCGCCGATCTTGCCGCTGGTACCGGTGAGTGCGATTGTCATCCATCGAGGGTACCGGAGCGGGTGTCACGAACCTGGGTCGACAAACACCGGCCGTCACGCACCCCGTCGATCACCAGAGTGCGACAGCCGCCGGTTCGTTGGTCTCCATAGCCAGCAGGTATTTTTTGCGTTCGATGCCGCCGCCGAAGCCGGTGAGCGACCCGTTCGACCCGATCACCCGGTGGCACGGCACCACAATGCTGAGCGGGTTGCGTCCGTTGGCGAGGCCAACCGCGCGCACGGCTTTGGGGTTGCCGATGCGCACCGCGAGTTCCGCGTAGGTGATGGTCTGGCCGTAGGGGATCTCGGCGAGCTGCGCCCACACATCTCGCTGGAACGGTGTGCCCGCGGTCTGGGTGGGCAGGTCGAAGCGCACCCGCTCCCCCGCGAAGTACTCGGCCAGTTGGGTGAGGGCGGCGCCGAACACTACGTCAGCATCCGTTCCGTCCACCCGGGGCCCGAAGGTGTCGATGTCTGGACGGTGCCGGTGGCCAACCATGTAGAGGCCGGTGAGCGCCCCGCTTGACGGGTCGGCCGTCAGGGTGAGGTCGCCGATCGGCGAAGGGGCTGTGGTGTGCATGTCTCAAGCATCGTCGCACAGGTGTGTTCTCGCTGGCGGAAATCAGACATTGCGGTGGATGCTCCCCGCGTCATCGCGGTGGGAATCCCGTGTGCACCCCGCTCCCAGCTGGCTTTCAGCGCCAGAGGTCGTCAGACTGGTCTGATGCATTTTTCTGCCGCAAGGCTGTCCAAACGCCTCCCGGTAAAAGCGTGGATCACCCATTCACGGCTTCTCCTCGCCGCCAAAACCGCGGTCGCCGTCGGCATCGCGTGGCTTATCGCCCCGCTGGTTCCCGGTGTCGCCGATGACTACCCCTATTACGCACCCCTCGGCGCACTCATCAGCATGAGCACCACCCTGATGAGTTCCGTTCGAACTGGCCTCGAGACCCTGATCTCTCTGGCGCTGGGTATCGGCTTGGCGGGCGCCGTCCTTATCCTCGCCGAGCCGAACGTCATCACTATCTCCCTGGTTGTGGGAATCGGGATGCTCTTCGCGGGCAGCCGCTGGCTGCGAGCAGGAGGAGAGTACGTCCCCGTCGCCGCCCTGTTTGTACTGATCATCGGCGGGCCCAACGCCGACTCCTACTCCATCGGCTATATCGTGCAGATGTCCGTGGGCGTCGCCGTCGGACTCGCGGTCAACTTCCTCATTCTGCCCCCGCTGACGGTGAGTACTGCGGTGGGACGACTGCACGATTTTCGGGAGTTGCTTGGCGTCCACCTCACGGAAATGGGCGAAGCACTCACTGAAAACTGGCCTCCGCAGCACGAAGACTGGGCGACTCGAAGCGACCTGTTGCGTGAGACCGGAGACGGCGTGCGGGAGGCGCTTCGTAGTGCCACCGAGAGCAGCAAAGGCAACCCTCGTGCGCAGTTGAAGAAGCGCGACCTTAACACGGACTACTCCGACCTCTACGCCCTCGACAACGTCACCTTTCACGTGCGCAACATCACTGACGTGCTCGCGGCGTCGATCTGGACGAGGGCGTTTTATGCCGAAGTATCTGACGAGATGCGCCAACCTCTCGCCGACCTCTTGCAGGCCATCGGTGCCGTGCTGGTCGCCCACAACAAGGGGGAAGGTCGAGAGGACGCTGTCGCTGAGGCCGATGCGGCATTGACGGCCCTGCTCGAGAAACTCGACACCCACAACGACAAAGCGCCCTCGTCGCGCAGCGCCGTCTCCGCGGTCGCGATGGACGCCCGCCGAATCCTCGCGATTATGAATCCTGTCCCGGCCGACGAATCCCCGACACACGAGGACGAGACTTTCCCGCACTCCGTCTGATCACGGGTCAAGTACTTGAATCAACCTCGACGTTGATCGCAGACTATGCCCATGCCGTGGTGGAAGAGACTGATGCACCCGTGGTGGCGCCCCGTCGGCATCCTTCTGGGCCTTTCCGGCATCGTTATGATCACCGGCTCGTGGGTTTTCGACTATTCCAACGACTGGTTATTGCTCTGGTATCTCGGCATCCTGGCGATCAACGTGCTCTCTTTTCGACAGATGATGCGGGATGCTCTCGCCGCAGAAAATCGTGAACGCTCGAGGCCCACGGACCTCACTCCGCGCCAGCCACCCGAGTGAGCGAACCGGCTAGGTCGTCGCCCGCCGCTGCACCAGGTTGAGCATGGTCTGCGACATCACCAGCTCGTCCGACTGGTTGAAGAGTTCGATGCGCGTGTGCAGGAGCCCTCGATCGGGTTTCGACACCGAAGCTCGGGCAGCAACCACGGTGAAGCGGGCATGCAGGGTGTCGTCGGCGCGCACTGGCAGGCGAAAGCGCAGCTCGTCCACACCGGGAGACCCGAGGCTCGTGCGCTCGTTGAGAAAGTTGTCGACCATCAGCCGCATCATCAGGGCTGTGGTGTGCCAGCCGCTCGCGATCAGACCGCCAAACGGCCCCGCGAGGGCTGCAGCCTCGTTGGTGTGCATCTGGTGAGGATCAAACGCCGTGGCGAACGCGATGATGTCCGCCGCACTGACCTGGATCGTTCCGTATTCTGCGACCAGCCCGACCGGATAGTCCTCGAAAAAGCGATCGGTGAGCGGCGTCACAAAATAGTTGTTCATCGGGTGCAACTTTACGCAGTGTGAGTTGTGGTCGATTCCCGACCGCACTAGCCCGGGGCATCCACCGACTGCGAGGATCAATCGCGAGCTCCAGAAACTCAGCCGGCCGCGCTCCCGGTGCCGATACTTACGCGGCGAGCTGCGGATACAACCCAAGAATCGGCGCAGACAGACCCTGCTTGACGTCGATACTGAGCTGGTCGGCGAGCACTTCGTACTCCCCCGCCTCGATGCCGTCGTAGGCGAGGCGTACCACGTCGGCCGGGTCATTCTTCGGAGCATCGATGCCTTCGGTCATGGGGGTGTCGGCGTAGCCGAGGTGCAGGCCGGTCACGAGTGTTCCCTGCGGTGCGAGCTCGAGGCGCAGCGAGTTGGTGGCCGACCAGAGCGCGGCCTTCGAGGCACTGTAGGCCCCGGCGAGTCCGATCCAGCTGAGCACCGAGTGCACGTTGAGCAGCACGCCTCCCCCGTTCGCCCCGAGCACGGGAGCGAAATCACGCGCCACGGCCAGCGCACCAAAGAAGTTGGTCTCGAAGATGTCGCGCAGCACAGCGGCATCCCCCGAAATCGGCGCCGTCGCGGTGATGCCGGCGTTGTTGATAACGATGGTGGTGTCGGATGCTTCGGCGGCCACTGACGCAACGGATGAAGCACTGGTGACATCCAGTTGCAGGGGCACAATGCGGGCATCGTCCCAGTCGCGCGGTGTGCGAGCGGTGGCATACACCTTGGACGCACCGCGCTCGAGCGCCTGCCGCACGAACTCGGCGCCGAGGCCGCCGTTCGCACCGGTGACCAACACAACGGAGCCGTCAATGGGGAGAGACATAAGAACTTCTTTCGGTAGCCGCGTCGCCGATAACAGACCGGCGAGCGGAGGGATGTGATCACCCAAGTTCTGCGGCTGAGACCACCACACACCTCGGTTGTGAAAATAAACCTAGCACCCTGAGTAGTGATGTGAAACCGTGATCGGTAGGATTGCGTTATGACAACGTCGCTCGGTACCAACCTCCAGTGCTCGATTGCGCGCAGCCTGGAGGTCGTCGGCGAAAAGTGGACGCTCCTGGTCATTCGAGATGCACTCGCGGGCACCACCCGTTTCTCCGATTTTCAGCAGTCGTTAGGCATCGCCAAAAACCTCCTCACCGACCGGCTGGCAACACTCGTCGAGTTCGGCATCATGGAGCGCGGGTCCTACCGCGACGACGGCGCCCGCGAGCGCCCGGAGTACGTGCTCACCGATTCGGGACGCGAGTTGATCTACACCATCGGCGCCCTGCTCAGTTGGGGTGACGCACACCGCCCCACCGAACTCGGCCCCAGCCGCATCCTGCGCGATTCCCAAACCGGTGACCTACTCCGCCTCGCCTTTGTCAACGACCTCGGCATCGAGGTGCCGCAAGACCGTGTGATGGCCGAGACGGTTCGCTAAGCCAGCCAGCGGGACCTTCGGCCCTGATTGCCGCCACGGGCGAGGCCTACCGTGACGAAGGAGAGACGAAGGGACTGCAGAATGTCACTCCCACCGACGCCGAATCCCCCTGCTGGCCGCGGTCGCGTCCCCCGCCGCGAGTCCACACCGAATCCCCACCCGCACCCCAATCCGAACCTCGTCGAGATTCTCTCCGTCGCCCAGTGCTGGCAGGCACTCACCTCGACGGATCTCGGCCGACTCGCCATCCGTTCCGGTGACGACATCGACGTATTTCCCGTGAACTTCGTCGCCACAGATCGACTGCTCTACTTCCGTTCAGCTCCCGGCGCAAAACTGATCGAGCTCACAAGGTCACCGCGGGTGGCATTTGAGGCGGATGGCGTTCGGGATGCTTCGCGCTGGAGCATTGTGATCAACGGCACGGCCTCCCGGCTGACGTACGACTCCGAGATCCGGGACTCCGGTGTTCTCGATATCTGTCCCGCCGAGGGATCGCCCAAGTGGAACTACGTGCGCATCACACCCCACAAAATCAGTGGCCGCCGCTTTCTGGAACAGACTTCGCTTGGGGCGCAGTAAGCCACGCGCGCGACAACCGCCAGCACCCCCACCACAATCTCCTCCCCCGCATTCGCTTCCGGCGAAGATTCGTTGTCCTCGCCCGCGGTCCCGGCGATACACGTGAGGTAGAAACCTCCACGGCTCGCCACATCGCTCGGCTTGATGTTTCACCAGACCGACGTTTTCTCTCGATCACTCCAGCATGTTGTTCTCCCACGACTCAGCTCATGGTTGGGACGACAGTCCGTGACGAATCGCGTCGCGGATCTCGTCGTCGCTGAATCCTTGTGACTGCATGGTCCGCCGGATGCTGTGGTCAAGCGCCTCCATGGTGCGGGCTTGACGAAGCGCACTGCGGGCATCGCGCCGAATCTTCAGGAGCTGCCACGTGAGCATCCACACTACGGCTGCAACCGCCACCACGAGGAGCAGCACAAAGCCGGTGCCGAGAAGCTGCAGAGTCTCCATATCCAGGCAACCTACGCTCAAATAGCGTTTTACGCGACAGATCCTTGTGCGCGCTCGCCTAATCCGTCTGCGGGATGAAGCGCACCGGAAAGTCTGCGATGTGCAAATCTGACGCGCCAATAGCGTCTTCGATCGCGGTGTGCTCCCCCTCGGGCGCGACGATCTGCACTTTCTCGACTCCGTCAGTTGGAGTTCCCCCACCGTCGGCCCAGAAGCTCGTAACGCCGTGCTCGTTGACGAGGGTGGAGAGCATGGCAAAGTACCGATCGTGCTCGGTGGGCTCAACGATCAGGCTGAGCGAGGCGCCGATGATCTCCACTGAGCGGTCCGGCGCAAGACCCGCGGCGTCCCGCAGATCGTTGGAGCTGGCGACGAGCGGCAGCAAAGCCGCGAGGTTGTTGATGCGATCCTCGGGTGCGACGAGCACAAACTGATCGTCGTCCCAGATCGTGCCCTGCACGGCCAGCCCGGCGGTGGCGCTATCGACTCCGCCCACAAAACCCACGGCGTCGAATCCGAAGTCCGTGCAGCGCTCGTTGTTGGCGAACTCTCCAGACGTCGAGTCGTTGTGGAAAGTGACAACATTCTCGCGGTCTGTTTCTACGCTGAGTGACCAGGTGACGGCGTCGGGGTAGGTCCGATCGCACGCAGCGTCGAGCAGACCGGGTAGCCCCGCCTCGTCGACAGTGATCCCGATCCACGACGTCGGGTCAACAAACGTGGGCGCTTCAACCCAGCGCTCTTTTCCGTCGACTGTCACGCCGGGGAGGCTCTCGAGTTCCGTCGCCATCCGGTCGAAACCCTCATCCGGTCGGTCAAAATGCGTCTCGTTGATCGTCCAGCCGAGCACCGTGACCGCACCGACAAGAAGCACGGCCCCCACAAGACCGATGGACGTGAGCCACACCCGCTTCGACATAGTACGAGTGTCTACCTGGGCAGCCACGCTTTCAACAGACGGCGTGTGACACCCGGTGAACATCCTGCGAACGACGCAGCGGTGAGAACCGTTTCCGCACATAAAAAATGCCCGGCCCCTCTCCAGAAGGAGAGGAACCGGGCTGTTGTGACCCCAACCGGATTCGAACCGGTGTTACCGCCGTGAGAGGGCAGCGTACTAGGCCGCTATACGATGGGGCCGTCGCGACAACTTGACAATAATGCCACACGAAGAGGCCACTCACCAAACCGGCGAAACTGTGGGCGTGTCCCGGGGTGCGAGCACGTGCAGAACGCCCGGCTGCACTTCCATTTCCAGGGGCAGTTCGCCCACCCGCTCGCCGTCGGCGTAGGCCACGACCCCGGACGATTCAATGCGTACCCGGCGCGCGCGATGCACGGTGACTCGCGAGTCACTGAGGTGGGTGCCGGCGAACACCCGCGGAAAGATCCGCAGAAAGGCGAGCCGCGACAACGGGGTGACCACCAGCACGTCGAGCAGTCCGTCGTCGAGGAGGGCGTTCGGCGTCACGCGCATCCCGCCGCCGATCGACACATTGTTGCCCACCGAAATCAACACTGCCTTCGTGACCAGTTCGACCCCGTCGAGCTGCAGGCGATACTCGCGTGGCTTGAGGCGCACCAACTCGATGAGCAGGGCAATAATGTAACGACTGCTGCCGCGGGGATACCGCAACGAGTTCGCCCGCTCGTTGACCGCGGCATCGAATCCAGCGGAGAGCACCCCGGCAAACCACTTCTCCTGTGGCACAACGGGTGTGCCGTGTGGCGCCAGCCGAACTGCATCGATCACCCGAGGTCCCGCATCCAGCGCAGCACAGAGCACGTCCAGGGCCGCGGCAACGTCACGCAATGGCAGGCGGAGGCCGCGGGCGAGGTCGTTACCGGTGCCGCAGGGAATGATGCCGAGCGGGATGCCCGTGGTTGCGACCACCGCGGTGCCGAGACTGACCATGCCGTCCCCACCGACCACAACCAACGCGTCCGGGGTATCCCGCAGGGCAAGTTGGGTCGCGACGAAGAGCTGAGCAAAGTCGGATTCGAGAAGTACCGTCACCTGGTGCCCGCGCTCGCGGAGCGCTGCAACCACGCGCATCCCGACCGTGCTGCTCGCCCCGAACGCCGCCGCCGGATTGATCGCGACAACCAGCCGCTTCGGAAGCGACGAAGTCAACGAGGATGGCGGAGTCGGCTGCGGCGTCGTCATCCCCTGAGTATGGCGTTATTTGACTCGCTGCCCTGTACCCAAGTCAAGGCGACGGAGAAGCTGCGCGTTCACCGCGACCACAATCGTGGAGACGGACATAAACACGGCGCCGAGAGCGGGTGAGAGCAGCACACCCGCGGAGTACAGCACTCCCGCAGCGAGCGGGATACCCACCACGTTGTAGCCGGTCGCCCAGAAGAGGTTCTGCTGCATCTTGCGATAGGTGGCCCGGCTCAGCGACAGGATGTCCGCAACACCACGCGGGTCACTCGAGGCGAGCACAATACCGGCCGATTCGATGGCGACATCGGTACCGGCGCCAATCGCGATACCCACGTCGGCCTGGGTGAGGGCGGGGGCATCGTTCACACCATCGCCGACCATCGCGACCCGGGTGCCTCCGGCCTGCAGCCGCACCACCACGTCGGACTTCTCCCCCGGCAATACCTCGGCGAAGATCTCCGTGATGCCGAGTTTCGCGGCGACCCAGGACGCGACCTCCTGCGAGTCACCGGTCAGCATCGCCACCCGAATGCCGCGCGCGGTCAGCGTGGCGACGGCGTCCGCCGATTCGGGCCGGATGATGTCAGCCACCGTAATGGCGCCAAGCACCTCAGTTTCGGAGAGCAGATACACCACGGTTTTTCCCGCAGTCGCAGCAGCACTCGCTGCCGCAGCGAGGTCGGCCGCAAGAGGAAGGCCTCGCTCGGCGACAACCCTGCCGCTCGCGACGGTGAGCATCCGGTCATTCACGGTGGCGTAGGCACCGCGGCCAGCGAGCGAGCCGAAGTCGGTGACTGTTGGAGTGCGCACGGTGTGACTTGTGGCGAGCACGGGCTGGGCCTGTTGGGCTGCCGCGCGCACAATGGCACGGGCGATGGGATGCTCCGAGCGCGCTTCCACGCGGGCGGCGAGCTCAAGAATGGTGTGGGCGGTTTGGCCTGCCGCGGGGATGACCTCGTCCACACCCTGGCGACCCTCCGTGAGTGTGCCGGTTTTGTCGAACAGCACCACCTGGATGGTGCGCGCGTCTTCCAGGGCCGCACGACTGCGCACCAGCAATCCACGCTTGGCGCCGAGGGCGGTGGAGATCTGGGCGACGAGAGGGATCGCGAGACCGAGGGCGTGGGGGCACGCGATGATCAACACCGTAACAACCCGCTCCACCACAAAGGCCGGGTCGTCCGGGGTGATGAGCGACCAGGCGATGAGCGTGAGAACTGCCGCACCAAGTGCCACGTAAAACAGCCAGGCGGCGGCCCGGTCAGCAAGCACCTGGCTGCCCGACTTGCTGGCCTGGGCATCGGCGACGAGTTTCATCACACCGGCGAGTGCGGTGTCCGAACCTGTCTGAGTGACCCGCACCGTCAGGGATCCGGCACCGTTGATACTTCCCGCAATAACGCGCGATCCCGGTGCCTTGTCGACCGGGGTGGACTCGCCGGTGAGGAGCGACTCGTTGACATCGGAGCTGCCGTCCGTAACCTCGCCATCGGCGGGCACCGCAGCCCCGGGGCGAACGAGCACAAGGTCGCCCGCCGTGAGGTCGGCAACTGGGACGGGCATCACGTGGTCACCGTTCAGCAGGTCCGCTTCGTCGGGGAGCAGTTTTGCGAGCTCCCCGAGGGCGTTCTGCGCGCCCATAATTGCCGACATCTCGACCCAGTGGCCGAGAAGCATAATCGTGATGAGGGTGGCGAGCTCCCACCAAAAATCCATCCCGTCAAGACCCAGGGTGACGGCGACGCTGTATCCCAGGGCGACGACAATCGCGAGGGAGATGAGTGTCATCATCCCCGGCTGGCGGCCGCGGAGCTCCTGGACGGCTCCCCTCAGGAAGACCGTCCCGCCATAAAAGAACAGCGCGACGCCGAAGGCCGCGGGAATGTATTGGCTGCCGGTAAAGCGGGGACCACCGAGCCCGAGGATGTCCTGGAGGCCGGTGCTGAACACCAGTGTGGGCACGGTGAGTACGAGGCTCAGCCAGAACTTGCGTTTGAACATCGCGGGGTCGTGGTGGGAGTGATCCGCGTGGCCGGGGTGATCGCCGTGGCCGGCGTGGGCGTCGTGGGCGTCGTGAGCGTCATTGTGCACTTTGTCGCCGGCGTGAGGTGTGGGTACGTTGTGGCCAGCGTGCTCATGCTCGGGCATGGTGGTGTGCTCGTGGCTCATAACGGTTACTCCCCGCGGTTGTTGTTGAGTTCGTAGACCTTCAGGAGCTCGTCGACCGCCATGTCCCGCTGGTCGCCGCCTTCGGCGAACATGTCGGTGACGTGGGTGCGGAGATGGTTTTCCACCAGCAGCTTGTTGAGGCTGCGGAGCGACTTCTGGATCGCGAGGGACTGCGTAATGATGTCCATGCAGTACTCCTCGCTCTCGATCATCTTCTCGAGGCCACGCATCTGACCCTCGAGGATCTTGGTGCGGTGCAAAGCACGTTTTTTGATGTCTGCGATCATGCCTTCACAGTACCCCCGGGGGGTATATCTCGCAAGCGTGTGGGCGTAGGCTTAAATGATGAGGATCACAAAATTTGAACACGCCAACTTTGTTGTCGAGACCGAGAACAAGCGACTTATCGTTGACCCGGGCTCGTTCACCACGTCCCTCGGCGAGCAGAGCGATGTCGTCGCCATCGTTGTGACACACGAGCACCCCGACCACTGGACCCCCGAACACCTCCGCGGCATCCTGAACACCAACCCCGGCGCACAGATCTTCGCTCCTGCGGGGGCCGCGTCGGCGATCGGTGACGATTTCGACGTCACCGTTGTGGGCGACGGCGACACGGCCGAGGTTGGCCCATTCCAGCTCGCATTCCACGGATCGAAGCACGCGGTGATCCACTCGTCGATCCCGGTGGTCGACAACGTGGGTGTACTCATCAACAACACGATTTTCTACCCGGGCGACTCGTACACGGTGCCGCCGGTGGCCGTAGACCTCCTCGCGATCCCCTCGAGCGCACCGTGGCTCAAGATCGGCGAGGCGATGGACTACCTTCTCGAGGTCAAACCGAAGCGCGGTTTCCCCACCCACGAGATGGTGAACTCCGCCGCGGGCAAGTCGATGGCGAACCAGCGCTTCGCCTCGATCCTCGAGGCCAGCGGCGGCCAGTACTTCCCCCTCGAGCCGGGTGACTCGCTCGAGCTCTAGCCCGAATGCTTTGACTCCTGCGGCGCGATGACCAGATCTAGCGGTATGGTCATCGCCCGCAGGCAGGCGGGACGAAGTGCCCTAGTCGCCACCCGAGGCGGACGGGATGATGAATTGAGAAAATGCTTAATTCATTGGATGCTCCGACCGTTCCCACCTCCCTGACCTCACCTGAACTGCTTCACGACTATTCCGACGCGCACCGCCCGCTCTATGAGGTGAAGGCCAACCTCTTCCGCGGACTGTCGCACCCGGTGCGGGTGCGCATCCTCGAGGTGCTTGCCGCGACGCCTGTGGTGCCCGCCGCGACACCGGGGAAGTCCGCCTCTGATGTTCCCGGCGCGGGAGTTTCCGTTGCCAACTTGCTCGCCGATACCGGGCTCGAAGCATCCAATCTGTCGCAGCACCTCTCGGTGCTCCGGCGCAACAACCTCGTCGTCGCCGAGCGCCGCGGCAGTTTTGTGTTTTATCAACTCGCCTACCCGCAGGTCGCCGACCTGCTGACCGTGGCGAAGGCGCTGCTCGTCGAGATCCTCGAGTCCACCCACACCACCCTCCGGTCGACGGTGTCGTTGTGAGTTTCGTGAGCGTCGCGATGTACGCGCGCAGCCTGCTTCCCGGCGCAGCCGACTACCGCGACGTGCCGCGCACCTGGCGCGGCGACCTCCTCGCCGGACTCACCGTTGGCATCGTTGCCCTCCCTCTCGCCCTGGCGTTCGGTGTCAGTTCCGGTGCGGGTGCCGAGGCCGGACTCATCACCGCCATCGTTGCTGGCCTCGTTGCCGCCGTCTTCGGCGGCTCCCCCGTGCAGGTCTCGGGTCCCACCGGCGCCATGGTTGTGGTGCTCGGTCCCATCGTGGCCGTCTATGGGGTGACAGCGATCCCCGTCGTCACGGTGCTCGCGGGCATTGTGGTCATCGTTGCGGGCCTGCTCAAACTCGGCCGCACCGTCACCTTTATCCCGTGGCCGGTCATCGAGGGCTTCACCCTCGGTATCGCCCTCATCATCTTCCTCCAGCAGGTCCCCTCCGCCTTCGGGTCTACTCCCGGCGACAGCAGCAACGCCGCCGTGGCCGCCTGGCAGTCCCTGGCGCACCTCGAGTGGCCCGCCGTCGGGTGGTCCCTCGTGATCGCCGCCGTGGTCATTGTGGTGATGTGGGCCGCGCCCAAGATCCACCGTTCGTTGCCCGGGTCGATCCTCGCGATCATTGTGGTGACCATCGCGGCATCCCTCGCCCATCTGCCCGTCGCCCGCATCGGCGCACTGCCCGCCTCGCTGCCTGCCCCGGCCATTCCCGACTTGACGTTCGCCACCATCGGAGAGTTCGCCGGCCCCGCCCTGACAATCGCGGCCCTCGCGGCAATCGAGTCGCTGCTGTCCGCCCGCGTCGCCACGTCGCTCGCCAACACCGGCGGTTACGACGCCGACCGAGAACTGGTGGGCCAGGGCCTCGCCTCCATCGCGTCCGGGTTCTTCGGCGGAATGCCCGCCACGGGAGCCATCGCCCGCACCGCCGTCAACGTACGGTCAGGTGGCCGCACCCGCCTCTCCGCGATCACCCACGCAATCGTGCTGCTCGGCGTGGTCTACCTCGCGACCGGACCCGTCTCGCAGATCCCCCTCGCCGCCCTCGCCGGTGTGCTGATGTTCACCGCGGTGAAGATGGTCTCGGTCGCCACGCTCCGCAGCGTTGTTGGCTCCACGCGCTCAGACACCCTGGTTTTTGTGGTGACCGCGATTGTCACCGTCTCCTTCGACCTGATCCTCGCAGTGGAGATCGGCATTGTGGTCGCGGCCTTTTTCGCCCTGCGCACCCTCGCAAAGTCCGGTGGTGTGCACCGTGAACCGCTCCCCTCGCCCGCGGTGGCTGGCGACGAACGTATCGCCCTGTTCCGGCTCGACGGCGCACTGTTTTTTGGCACGGCCGAGCGGATGCTTGACCGGGTCAACGAGATCGATTCGGTGAGTGTGGTGATCCTGCGGATGTCGCAAATCCAGGTGATGGATGCCACGGGTGCGCGAGTCATCGCGGATATCGTGCGAACACTGGAGCAGCGCGGAATCACGGTGCTGGTCAAGGGCATCCAACAGCGGCACCTGCAGCTCGTCACGAAGGTCGGTGTCCTGAGAGTGCTGCGGCACCACAACCATCTCTTCGACGGCCTCGACGAAGCGGTTGAGCATGCGCGCAGTCACGTGCGGCGCGAGTCGACTCCGGCTGCGCAGACGGGAGCTGGCACCGATGAGAGCGGCACTGCGACCGGCACGATCCCCGAGGCACACTCGATCTGAGAACCGAGGAGCTAGGGCGCAACCGTTCCGTACGAGATCGCGAGGCGCCGAAAGCCTTCGTCGAGCGACACCGCGGGAATCCACTGCAGGTCGTCGCGGGTGCGACGCTGGTCGAACCAGTGCGCCGTCGAGAGCTGCTCGGCGAGAAAACGCGTCATGGGTGGCTCGTCCACCCCGGGTTTGATGCTCCAAACCACTTCGATGAGCGATCCGGCCGCGCGCGCAAGGGCGGCAGGCACTCGCCAGGCGGGCGTGCGCACCCCGGCGGCGGTGCACATTCCCGCGAGCAGTTCCGCGACCGGGCGGGGTTCCCCATTGGTCAGAACGTAGGCGTTTCCGTGCACGGCATCGACCCGGTGAAGGGCTGCGGTGATTCCGGATGCCGCGTTGTCCACATAAATCGAGTCGATCAACGCCGCCCCGTGCCCCAGCAGAGGCAACCGTCCGGCGCGGGCACGGTGCACAATGCGTTCGACCAGCTGGGTGTCACCAGGGCCCCAGACGAGGTGAGGACGAACAACAACAACGTGCAGCTCGTCGGAGTCCGCTGCGAGGGCGAGAAGTTCGGCTTTCGCCTTGGTTCGGGCGTAGTCACCGCGTGCCCGCACGGGATCTGCTGGCAACGCGGCATCCCCCACAATCGACGAACCCGAGTGCGCGACCGACGGCGACGACACAAACACAAACCGACCAACACCGGCTGTTTTCGCGGCGGCGAGGAGCGTGCGGGTACCACCCACGTTGACGGCGTCGAACTCGGCGGGCTCCCCCGCGAGCGACACCTTGGCGGCGAGGTGAACAATGGCGTCCATGCTGGCGAGGGCAGACGCCACCACTGCGGCGTCGGTGACGGAACCGAGGGCGTCCTCCACATCGTCCACTACCCCGACGAGCCCCGAGGGGCGCCGCTGGAATGTGCGCACAGAGTGACCGGCACGAGCGATCTCGGTCGCAACAGCGCGACCGAGCAGGCCACTCGCGCCCGTCACCAGAACCTTCACGGTGCCACCATCCGCCCGCCAGTCAGGATGCCCGCGGCCCAGGTCGAGAGCCGCACACGATCGATTTTCGAGTTGTGACGGATGTCGGTGGGGAGATGCGGAACCACGAGTACCGCGGAGACATCCACCCCCGCGATTCCCCGAACGGCGGCGGCCAGCGCCTCGTCCGCGAGCGACACCCGGCGTGCGGGTGGGCTCGTCTCGACAATTGCCACCACCTGCTGGGTTCCCCGTGGGCCCACACCGGCGATCGCGGCGCGGGAGACCCGGTCAAGACCCTCGATGCGGATTTCCGGAGCAACCGGAGTGACGATCCCGGCGGCGGTGACCAACACGTGGGGCAGGCGGCCTTCGACCCAGAGGCGTCCGGCGGAGTCGAGGTGTCCGACGTCGCCCGTGCGGTGCCAGCGTTCGCCCGCGGGGCCTCCGCGCTTGGACATCCGGTCGGTCAACCAAAGGCGGTCGTAGTGGTCCTTGATGTGCGGTGCGGACACCACAATCTCGCCGGTCACCCCGGGAGTGCTCGACGGCACACCCGTGGCCTCGGCGTTGGCGTCGAGGGCGGCGATGCGCACCCGGGCCGTGGCGGCGGGGATGCCCACACAGACGCCACCGACGGCAGTGCCGCCCGCTGTGCCCGCGCCGGAGCGTGACGCGGCACCCGCCGCGAAGTCGGCCGCGAGCTCGGCAGCAACATCAGCGCTGGCCGCACGAATTCCGTCGAGCGTGATGTCGGTGAGCAGTAGCCCCTCGGTCATCCCGTAGGGGGTATGGGCGCTGGCGTTGGGCATAAGCGCAGAGATCGCCGAAAGCAGGGCTTCCGAAACGGGGGCACCTGCAGACAGGAACCGTTCGACCGAACCGAGAGCGTCGCGGTCAGCACCCGTCAATTCCCCCGCGGTCGCAACCACGTTAGCCACGGCCGCCGGCGACAAAAACAGCACGGTTGCGTCCACCGCAGACACCGCGTCAGCCACAGCACGGGCGGTCAGCGTCTTCGGCGAGGTGACAATCATGTCGGGGGTGACCGAGCGGGCACCGAGTGCGGGGCCGAGCAGGGCGAACGGAGCGAACCCGGCGACGAGACCGGTGCCAACTCCGATGCCGTACTGCTCCGAGAGGGTCTCGGCGACGGCCGACAGCTGGTCGTGGGTGTAGACCACTCCCTTGGCCGGGCCGGTCGAGCCCGAGGTGAAGAGCACCGCGGCGATGTCGTCCGGTGTGGGCGGCTCCGGCAGCTCTTCGTCGACACCGAGTTCGATGATGTCGGCGAGGGTATGGGAGATGCCGAGCGCACGGCCGGTGACCTCGGGAAACCGCACCGTCGAAATCTTCTGTCCGGGCCAGCCGAGTGCACGCGCGGCCATCAGCCCGGGGGCCGCACCAATCACGTGGTCGGGCCAGCTCCCGCGAACGGCGCGGGTGAGTCCGCGCAGGCCGAGACCCGCGTCGGCGACAACCACCACAGCGCCGAGACGCAGGCACGCGTAGAGCACGGCGGTGAGGTCGGCGCCGGGCTGGATGAGCAGCGAGACCCGGTCGCCCTTTTTTACGCCGACACGGCTGAGGCCGGCGGCAATCTGACGCACGCGGCGAGACAGCAGCTTCCAGCTGACCACGCGGGGGCCGTCGCCGGCAGCGGGCACCATCTCCACCAGCGCGGTGTCGTTGCTGTGACGCATCTTCTCGAGGTTGCGCCAGAGCGGCGCGCGAGGATGTGCCGATCGGGATGCCGCGGGATCCACATCCTCCGGCGTCGCACGCTCCTCGGCTGGAGCACGCAGTCCCTCGATCGCGCTGGTGAAGTCGTGCTGGTCGCCCAGCCAGTTCAGTGCCGCGGAGGCGAAGTCGACGTCTTCGGCGATGAGGTGGCCAGCGCCTTCAAAGCGGTGCACGTCGGCGTGCGGAAGCCGGTCGACCAAGTCGTCGAGGTAGCGGTCGCTGAAGATCGGGTCGCGGGGACCCCAGAGCATCAGCGCGGGAACCTGCAGTGCTGCGACACCCGTCGCGATGCGATCGAGCTCGGGGATGCTCGGGTGGTTCTCACCCACGGGGATATCGGCGACAAATCCACCGATTCCTCCGCGGCGATCCGCCGTCAGGTAGGGAGCACGGTAGCCGCGCTTCACCTCGGACGACAGCGCCGGGTGACCGAGCGCCAGGGTGGTCTCGAGGAACGCGGGAGTGCTCACCGTCGCCACCCCGAGCACGGAGCGCTGCAGCGCAAGCCGTAGCGGCGCGGGGATCGGGTATTCCTCGGGCTGGTGCACTGCTGTGTTGAGCAGCATCACCCCCGCGAGCTGGTCGCTGTGGTCAACGGCCCAACCGAGCGAGACGACCCCGCCCCAGTCGTGGCCGAAGGTGGTGACGGGTCCGGTGAGCCCGAGGGTGGTGGTGAGGGAGTCCAGGTCGCGCACACGTTGTGGGAGCGGACGCGGGATGCCCGTGCGCTCCGAGAACCCCATGTCGAGCTGGTCAACAGCGATGACTCGCCATGCCACATCACCTGCCATTGCGGCATCCATCGCTCCGGACACCAGTGAACGCCAGAGGTACGACCAGGTCGGATTGCCGTGCACACAGAGGATGGTGCCGACCGGTGTGATGCCGAGCGCTTCGAGGCGCGGACCGTTGTCGAGCACGTGCCACGTGTAGTCAACACCGGAGGCGGCATCGGGCACGGGGACCAGGCGCGAGAACGACGGATCCATACCCGGCAACCCGGCGGGCGGGAGCGAGGCAGCGGCGGCAGTTCGAGCTGCGGAAGGGAGGCGGTCGGAAAGCGAGCGGGAGCTCACCACGCGATTTCCATCATGGCCGTGTTCAGGCCGGAGCCCACTCCCATCAGCAGAACGCGGTCGCCTTTTTTGAGGTGCTCCGCTTCCTGCGACAGGGTGATCGGGATGGATGCCGGGCCGACGTTACCGAGCTTCGGGTAGGTCAGCGGCACACGCGACTTGTCCATACCGGTCGCCTTGACGATCGCATCGGTGTGCACGGACGAGACCTGGTGGAGGATGTAGCGGTCCATACTCGCCCAGTTCCAGTCGGCCTTGGCTTCTTTCCAGGCGGCGACGACGAGTCCCATTCCTCCGCGGAGCAGCTCCTTGGCGTTGGTGAACATACCGTCGACACTGCCGACGCAGAGCTCGTTGAACTCGGTGGCCGCACGGGTGACTCCACCGAGAAGACGGTGGCCCTCGGGGTGACGGTCGGCGCGACCCAGAACGGCGGCCGCAGCACCCGACCCGAGGGTCAGGCTCGCGAACTCACTCATAAAGTCGTCGCGTCCCATTTCGGACTTGAGCAGACGTTCGATGGTGTTGTGCTGGATCACGTCGGCATCTTCGCCGTCCACAATGATCGCGTAGTCAATCGAACCGGAGTCGATCAGCTGGCCGGCAAGGTTCATGCCGTTGACAAAACCGAGGCACGCGTTGGCAATGTCGAAGTTGGTGGCCGACGACGGGAGGCCGAGTCCGTGGTGGATTTTCACCGCGACGGAGGGCTCCAGGTTGCGGCGGGTGACCGACGTGTTGATGAGCAGGCCGATCTGGCCGGGCTTGATGCCGGCCTGCGCGAGCGCGCGCTGCCCGGCGGAGATGGCGGCGTCGTCAAAGGTCTCGCCCTCAGCCCAGTTTCGTCGTTCGTAGACTCCGGCGACACGCTGGAGCAGGCCCTTGGGCAATTTGAGTCGCTTGAGCACCGGCGCGAGGCGGCTATCGATCTCTTCCGACGTTGTTACACGGGGCGCAATGGTTGTCGCCAGCGAGAGCAGGGCCACGTTGCGGTGTGTTGTCGTTGCATTTCCGTTCAACGGAACTCCATATCCAGTCCTCGCTGATTCTTCAGCGCACAGCTTCCCAGTATCCCTTACGAAGCTACGCGCCCCTTGTACTTGCGCTGTGCGCAGAACCGCAACAAGCATAATCTCGCGGCTCGTAGTATCGCGGTCATCTCGTTTAGGTGGAAACGCTCAGGTTTCGCGGCGGCATTTGTGCCGGCAGGTCCGTTGCGCTCCGCCATCGACGGTCCACGCATACTCCGTGGAGGTTCCTCCCGGACACCCTCGCTAGCCTTGATTCCAGTACGAAGGGGTCCGATAGCCCCTGGCGAAGGGTGGTACGGATGATTTCTTGGGCACAGAACGCCGTGTGGTGGCAGGTCTATCCCCTGGGTTTCCTCGGCGCTTATCCCGCGCCCGGTCCCGATTCCCCCGAGCCCCGCTCGCTCAGCACCCTCGCGGACTGGCTGGACTACCTCATCGAGCTCGGCTGTAACGCGCTCCTGCTCGGCCCGGTGTTTACGTCGGAAACCCACGGCTACGACACCGTTGACCACTTCTCCATCGATCCGCGCCTCGGCAGCGAGGCCGACTTCGACACCCTCATCGAGCAGGCACATTCTCGTGGCATCCGCGTGGTTCTCGACGGGGTGTTCAACCACGTGGGTCGCAGCAATCCCCTGTTCCAGCGCGCAATCGCCCCGGACGCCAGCGACAGCGACCGTGAGTGGTTCCTCTTCAGCGACCCCTCCGACCCCTCCCGCGCCGATTCCTTCGAAGGACACGACTCCCTGGTTGGGTTCAACCTCGACTCCCCCGCCGTGCAACAGTACGTCGCCGACGCCATGGCCCACTGGCTCGCCCGCGGTGCAGACGGTTGGCGCCTCGATGCCGCCTACACAATGCCCGCCGGCTTCTGGACCACCGTGCTCCCCGGCCTCCGCGAGCGTTTTCCCGACGCCTGGTTTGTCGGCGAAATGATCCACGGCGATTACGCGGGGTACGTCGCCGAATCGGGCCTCGACTCCGTGACGCAGTACGAACTGTGGAAGGGAATCTTCAACTCCATCAACGAGGGCAACCTGTTCGAGCTCGCCCACGGCCTCAAACGCAATGGTGAGTTCAGCGAAACCTTCCTGCCGCAGACGTTCATCGGCAATCACGACGTCACCCGTATCGCGAGCGCCATCACCGATGAGCGCCTTCACGGTCACGCCCTCGCGCTCCTCCTCTTCCTGCCCGGAACCCCGAGCATCTACTACGGCGACGAGCAGGGCTATCGCGGCATCAAAGAAGACCGCGCCGGCGGCGACGACGAGATCCGCCCGGTGTTCCCTCCTCTGCCCAGCGACCTCGCTCCCTGGGGTGAGTCCGTGCACCGCCTCCACCAGCGCCTCATCGCGCTGCGTCGCCGTCACGCGTGGCTCGCGACCGCCACCATTGAGGTCCGCGAACTCACCAATGAGTCCGCCCAAGTTGTCGCGCGCGACCAAGCATCCGGAAGCGAAGCAACACTCTCCCTCAACATCGGCGACACCCCCGTGCGCTTTGAGTCAACGGACGGTGCGCCCATCGTTGAGGTGGTTCGATCAAGCGGGGCGGATGCCACGGCGCTCGACCCCCATGATGGTGCCCAGCTCCGTGCGATCGACCTCGCTCCTCACGAGTGGGTCATCACCGCCTGATTGGCCGAAGGGCCACCACCGCCCGACGCAGCAGGACCAACGCGCGCACGCCCACCTCCACACCCGGGGCCTCAACACGCACCCGGCTTTGTTAACCAGGGCCACAACGCGCAGCACTGTACGCGCCCGGGGCAAGAACGCGCACGGCCTTCACTATCAGGGGCCACAACGAGCGGGCTGTCACATTATCCGGGGGCACCACGCGCACGGTTTTTTCTACCAGGGGCCATAACGCGCATTCCACGACGATTTTGCAGCCCCGGATGAGTTCAAGCAGCCCCGGCTAAAAAGAGGCGTGCGCGTTCCGGCCCCACGTAACGAATGCACCAAGGCTGCCGGGCTGATGCATCTACTTCCGTTCCCGAACGAATCTCAACGGACCCTTGACAGCGATCGCGGGACGGTTTTACATTTAAGCATCCACTTATTTAAGGAGATGCCTAACTACCAATGCCGGACACCCTCAGCACCATCTTTCAGGCACTCGCCGACCCCACTCGGCGCGCGATTCTGTCACGCCTGAAAGAGGGACCAAGCAGTGTCGGCGACTTGAGCGCCCCCTTTACGATCAGCAAACCCGCGATCTCGCAGCACCTCAAGGTGCTCGAGTCCGCCGGACTTATTGAACGGCAGAAGAACGCGCAGTGGCGCACCTGCTCGCTGCGCACGGAACCCCTCGACGACGCCGCCGAGTGGGTCAACCACCACCGCGACCTCTGGAACGAACAGTTCGACCTGCTCGACGAGCGGGTGCAACAGCTCAACAACGAGCAGAAGTAACCGCACCACCACCCAGCCCCACCAATCGGAAAGGTAAAACAATGACCGACACCACCGACACCCGTAATCGCAGCAAGGAATTCACCATCGTGCGCGTTTTTGATGCCACCCGAGAGGTGATCTGGCGCGCGTGGACCGACCCCGACGAGGCTCCGTATTGGCTGCACCCGCGGGGAGTGTCCAGTCCGCGAGAGCACATCGACTTCGATGTTCGGGAGGGCGGAACCTACTCGTACACGATGGTCAACGACGCTGACGGCGAGAAGTACCCCACCGCCGGCACCTACCTCGAACTCCGCGAGCCCGAGCGACTGGTCTTCACCTGGGGCGACCCCGGGGAGTCCGTCGAATCAGCACCTCTGATCACGATCACTCTCGACGAAGAGGGCGAGTCCGGCGAGCGGACCAGAATGACATTCCGACTGCAGGGCTTCGACGGACAGCCCGGGGACGGGTTCGTTCACGACGGCTGGACGAGTGCGTTCGAGCTGCTTGAGGAGCGCATCGCGCGATAAAGGCGAACGCAATAGAGGCAAACGGGATAACGGGGTGGATGCTCCGGCACACGATGCCGAGCGTCCACCCCCTCGTATTAGCCCCCGATTCCTTCCAGTTCGATGAGATCCTCGAAGGCGAGTGACAACCCGGCGCCCGCGATGTTCTCGCGCAGATGAGCGACCGAGGTTGTGCCAGGGATCAGCAGGATATTCGGCGAGCGCTGCAGCAGCCAGGCAAGCGCGACCGACATCGGCGTCGCGTTCTGCCGTAGCGCAACGGCCGACAGCTCCTCAGACTGGAGGGGGCTGTATCCGCCCAGCGGGAAGAACGGAACGTATGCGATGCCGTCCAGCGCTAGCGAGTCGATGAGCTCGTCATCCTGCCGGAAGGCGAGGTTGAACATGTTCTGAACGCAGACGATCGGCGCAATTCCCCTCGCCTCGGCGACCTGCTCGACCGTCACGTTGGTGACGCCGAGGTGACGAATCAGGCCCTCCTGCTGCAGCTCGACGAGCGTTTCGAATGACTCGGCAACCGAGCCCGCCGCGGGTCCCCTGGCGTCACCCATACGGAGATTGACCAGGTCAAGGGTTGTGAGACCAAGCGTTGTGAGGTTCTGCTCCACCGCACGGCGCACCTCATCGGGCTGCCGAGCTACGGGCCAGCCGCCCTTCACGTCGCGAATCGCCCCCACCTTTGTCGCAATATGCAGCGACTCGCGATACGGATGCAGGGCATCGTGGATCAGCTCGTTGGTGATTGTCGGGCCGTAGGCATCGCTGGTGTCGATGTGGGTGATGCCGAGTTCGACGGCCTCGCGAAGCACAGCGAGTGCACCGTCTCGATCCGCTGGTGCGCCCATCACTCGCGCGCCCGCGAGCTGCATGGCGCCGTACCCAAACCGCGTGACCGTCGAGTCGCCGAGGGTCCATGTGCCGCCGGGAAGGGAGGTGGAGAGAGCGGTCATGTTTGCCTGTTCTGTTCACAACGAGAGTCACGCAGAGTGAATGACGTCGAGCTGTCGGTCGATTCGTTCTCCTTCAGTATGAATACGCCACTTCCTCTGAGGAAGTAGGTGGTCTGCCTCAATCCCCGCTTCGACTCGGCCCGACCTTTCCCTTGCGGGTTAGGCCAGCCTTACCTAAGCTGTTCGCGTGGAGCCTTCAAACACCCCCGCCCCCGCCGGCAACCCCCACGTGATGGTGGCGGGCGACAGCCGCGACCTCCCGGCCATCCGTCAGATCCTCGAGCGCTTACCCGAGGACTCCTACGGCCAGGTCTTCATCGAAATAGTGTCCGACGTGCAGATTGTGGCGATGGATGCTCCGGCTGCAGTTTCCGTGACGTGGATGCACCGCAGTTCGTTCGGCCGGAGCATCCCGAACCACACCTTCGGCTCGGCACGCGGCGAGACCATTGAGCGTGCCGTGCTGGCCTGGACGTCCGAATGGTTGGAACCCGGATGCCAGTGTGGGCAGGGACCGTTTTATGTCTGGATTGGCTGCGCCATGAGCGCCTCGGTCGACCGCCTGCACGGCGTGCTGCACACCCTGCTCGGTGCGGGTGAACAGTCGACGCACCACCACCATCACGGCTGAGCGGCGCCCGCATTCACAGCCGGTGACCAGCTCGGGCGCAGGTCACCACAAGACCACTCGTCCACACTTGAATAATCCCCATATGGAAAGCGAACTCAAAGTTGAGCACAGCACTACCGACCACCCGTCAAATCTCGACGTCCGTACTTGTGATTGGAACTGGGGGTTCGGGCCTGCGGGCATCCATCGAACTCGCGGAGGAGGGGATCGACGTTCTCGCGGTCGGTAAACGCGACAAATCGGACGCCCACACCTCTCTCGCCGCCGGCGGAATCAACGCGGCCCTCTCCACGATGGACGAGGAAGACACCTGGCAGCAGCACGCCGCAGACACCCTCAAAGAGAGCTACCTGCTGGCCAACCCGCACACCGTGCAGATCGTCGCCGAGGGTGCAGCACGCGGAATCGAAGACCTCGAACGATATGGAATGCCGTTTGCGCGCGAGGACGACGGCCGCATCTCCCAGCGTTTCTTCGGCGCCCACAAGTTCCGCCGTACGGCGTTTGCCGGCGACTACACCGGACTCGAAATCCAGCTCACCCTCATCAACCGGGCCGCGCAGCTGAACATCAATATTCTCGACACCGTCTACATCACCCGCATCCTCGTCGAGGACAACGTGGTGTTCGGGGCGTATGGCTTCGACGTCAACAACGGCACCCGTTATGTCATTCATGCGGATGCTGTGATCCTCGCCGCCGGTGGGCACAACCGCATCTGGCGCCGCACCTCCTCCCGTCGTGATGAGAACACGGGTGACTCGTTCCGTCTCGCCGTCGAAGCGGGCGGGCGCCTGCGGGACCCGGAGCTTGTGCAGTTCCACCCGAGCGGCATCATCGAGCCCGAGAGTGCGGCCGGCACGCTGATCAGCGAGGCCGCGCGCGGCGAGGGTGGCATCCTGCGGAACGGTCTCGGCGAACGCTTTATGGGCAAGTACGACCCTGAGCGGATGGAGCTCTCCACCCGCGACCGCGTCGCCCTCGCCTGTTACACCGAGATCAAGGAGGGCCGCGGCACCCCCAACGGTGGTGTGTGGCTCGACGTCTCGCACCTGCCGCGCGAGACGATTATGCGTCGCCTCCCCCGCGTCTACCAGACGATGCTCGAGCTGCAGATGCTCGACATCACCACCGACCCGATCGAGATCGCGCCCACCGCGCACTACTCGATGGGCGGGGTGTGGGTTCGCCCGGAAGACCACAGCACCGACGTCAACGGTCTCTACGCGATCGGTGAGGCGTCGAGTGGACTGCACGGAGCGAACCGACTCGGCGGCAACTCCCTGATCGAGCTGCTGGTCTTCGGCCGCATCGTTGGCCAGGCCGCCGCCGAGTACTCCCGTGCACTTCCCGGCCAGCGCCGCTCCCCCGCTGCCCTCGCGCAGGCCGCCGGCGAGGTCGACGCGTTCCTTGCCGCCGACGGTGAAGAGAACGTGCGTGCGCTGCAGCGGGCGATCCGCAACACCATGACCGAGCACGCGGGTGTGGTTCGCGACGAAGACGGACTTCTCGCTGGGCTTGCGGAGTTGGATGCCATCGAGGCACGCATCGCGCAGGTGGGAGTGCACCCCGACATCGCCGGATTCCAAGACCTCGCCCACGCGTTCGACCTCAAGTCGGCCGCCCTCGCCGCGCGTGCGACCCTGCAAGCCGCTCTCGAGCGTCGGGAAACGAGGGGATGCCATAACCGCAGTGACTACCCCGACCTCGACCCGTCCCTGCAAGTAAATCTCGTGTGGTCCGCGGACGGCACCATCACCCGGGAAGACATCCCCGGGATCCCGGCCGACATCGAGGCGCTGATGGAAGACGTGGCGGTCGAGGGCAAGCTCCTCGAGTAGAGCCGCGACTACAGCGGGCGCGCTGCTTCTGGCCCGCGGCCACCGCCTGACGGCACCCGGCATTTTCTGCACATTCCGACCAGGATGTGACGCCGGGTGCCCTTGACGACCCCCGCGGGGCGGCGTAGAACGTTTCGAAAGGGGGCGCGACGACTGGCGTTGCACATCCCAGATCGACCTCACGCCGCTGGGATGGACACAACAATCCCCCTCCAGTTGAGGAGTTCGAAATGTCCAACGTTGACCTCAGCGACCTGCGCGGACGCGTGCGGGCCCAAATCATCACCGAATCCGATCCCGACTACGACACTGCCCGTGCGGTGCACAACGGCCTGATCGACAAAAGACCCCTCGCCGTGGTGCGTGTCGGCCAGGTTGCCGACGTACTCGCGACAGTGAACTTTGCTCGAGACAACAACCTCGACCTCGCCATCCGAGGTGGAGGCCACAGCGGCCCGGGCTTTGGCACCGTCGATGACGGTATTCTGCTCGACTTCTCCTCACTCACCGGGGTGCGAGTAAACCCCCACGACGGCCGGGCACAGGTCGACGCGGGAGCGACCTGGGGAGACTTCGACTTCGCCACCCACGCGTTTGGGCTGGGGACCACCGGCGGCATCGTCAGTACCACCGGTGTGGCCGGGCTCACCCTGGGCGGCGGTATCGGATACCTCTCCCGCAAGTACGGGTTGTCCTGCGACAACCTCCTCTCTGCCGACGTGGTCACTGCCGACGGCCGCCTCGTCACCGCCAGTGACACCGACAACAGTGACCTGTTCTGGGCGTTGCGCGGTGGCGGAGGAAACTTCGGGGTTGTCACCTCCTTCGAGTTCGACTTACACCCTGTCGACACCGTCTACGCCGGGGTGATCATCTACTCCGCCGAGGACAGCGAACAGGTCGGTCGCGCCTACCGCGACTACATCGCGCAGGCCCCCGAAGACTTCGGGGCCTTCTTTGGTTTCCACCAAGGGCCGCCGGTGCCATTCCTCGATGAGAAGTATCACGGCACACCCGTGTGTGTGGTTATCGGCGGCTGGTTCGGTGACCCGGCCGAAGGCGACGCACGGTGGCAGCCGCTTCTGAATGCCGCACCCGTTCTGGGTTCGCACACCGGTCAAGTTCCCTACCCGGCGCTGAACTCCCTGTTCGACGTGTTTTTCCCGAAGGGAATCCTGACCTACTGGAAAGCCGATTTCTTCGAGTCGCTCACCGACGATGTGCTGCGCGTTGCCGCTGATTTTGGGTCGCGCGTCCCGAGCATCCAGACCGCGAACCATTTCTACCCGATCGATGGGGCAGTGCATCGTGTTGCGTCGGATGCTTCGGCGTTCGCGTACCGCACTGAGGGATTTGCTCCGTCGATCGCAGGATTCTGGACCGACCCAGCCGACACCGAGTCGAACAAACAATGGGTGCGCGACTACTGGGCGGCGTTGCATCCGTATGGTTCCGGCGGCGGGTACATCAACTTTATGGACGCCGACGACAGCGTGCGCACCATCGATAACTATGGTGCCAACTGGGCGAGGCTCCGCGAGGTCAAGGCGAAGTGGGACCCGGACAACGTGTTCCACGTCAACCAGAACATCCCGCCGGCCGAGGGCGTCGCGACGACCGGCGACGCCAGCGCGGCCACGGCCCAGAACCGGTCGAGAGCCGATTCACGCCAGGATCACTGAACTCACGCCCCGATTTCTCAACTCACGCCCCGATTACTAGAGCGGGCGCGCACTACAGCGGGCGCGCCCCGAACCGTTCGTGGGACGCGCTCTGCTGGGCGAGTCGTCGCAGCGCGAGGAGCAGCGGCTCGACCAACACCGTCCCGAGGACGACATAGCGAACGGCGGACTCAGCCGACTCCGTCGGCACCCCGGCAATCTCTGCGGAGGCGACGGTATGCATGGCGGACGCGTAGACGCCGAGAATCCCCTCCGGAAAGTCGAAGTTCGCTGACCTCACACCCTCGAGTGCCTCTGCGACGGCGGCTTTCCCCTCGTTGTCGACCCCCCGAGCATCCCACCCCCATTCCGCCATCAGGTCATCCACACCGGCGGTGTCTATGGGCGACGTGGCCGGCGGAGCCAGAGCATGGTGCGCGATACCCAGCAGGTCGTGCCCTGACTCGGGAGGAGCATCCACCCCCACCAGAAGATCGCGAGCGGCAGCGATGCTGAGCCCCGCGCCGGCGACAAGCGCGCGGATGAGACGGAGCCGGCGCACGTGGGAGTCGTTGTAGGCCGCCTGGGTGGCCGACGTGAGCTGCCCCTCGTGCAACAACCCTTCGCGCAGGTAGTACTTGATCGTTGCAACCGGCACCGCGGTCTCGCTCGAGAGCTGGGAAATTCGCACCGTCGACTCCTTGACTTGGATAGTTTGACTCTCTAATACTAGTGAGTGTCACTATCCATTGAAGGGGTTCCCCATGGCACACGTCAACGTTGGCAGAATGACGCACCACTACAACGGCGAACTCGTCGTTTTTCTCATCGGGATGAGACTCAACCAGCCCTGGCGGATCACCAAGTGGCTGCCCCATTCCTGGCGATGCCGAAGATGCTCACCGAACTGTCGACTGATCCCGATTCCGGTCTGATGGGTTTTCGATTTTCGATGAGTGCCGACGGCCCCGTGCTCATCCAGTACTGGAACTCGCGCGAGAAGCTCTACGCCTATGCCAGCGCGCCCTCCGCTGAGCACCGCCCCGCGTGGAGCGCGTTCAACCGGCGTGCACGGATGGCAGCGGGCGCCGTGGGTATCTGGCACGAGACGTTTCAGGTCGAGCGAGCAGAGACGATGTATGTCGGGATGCCCCGAATCGGCCTCGCTCGGGCGACAGAAGTGATCCCCGTGGCACAACGCTCAGACCGGGCACGGGCACGGATGGCCGACGGCAGCACGCCGCCCTCGCAGTTGTAGACGACGGCGACGGCGCACTACGCCTGGATCGTCTCCCGCGCGGCAGCCGTGATCACGGCCGCGCTGGTGCCCCGGGACTTCATCGTTGTTCGCTGCTGCTCGGCGCCCGTTCCACTCAGGAGGATGGCGCCCAAGGCCTCGCGAACGAGCGACTCTTCTTCCCGTGTTCCGAAGTGGCCCGCGACATGCATCAGCAGCGCGCGAACCGCTGTGTCGGCCGGCACCAGCCCTCGCTGCTCCGGGTGGACGAGCGCTCCCGTCAGCCCAAACCGACTGGCCCGCCAGGAGGCAAGGCGGAGCAACACTGCGGGGGTGTCGTCGGCCGCGATTCCCTCAGCCCAGTCGCTCGCCGCAGTCTCCACCAGGGCGCGAACAAGCACGGCGAGCACCGCCGCATCGTGGGCTCGAAGGCACACATCGGCGATACGCGTCTCGACGGTGGGCGCGTGCCGCGACAGTCGTGCGTCGAAGTAGATCATGCCGGCGTCGATGGCCACTCCGGTGTCGAGCATCTCGGCGATGCGTCGATGGTAGGTCTCGGGTGAATCGAACACGTCGTAGGCCCCGGCAGACGGCCACCGGCCCCACGCTTGGTAGCGGTAGCTCGCGTAGCCCGTGTCGACACCATTCCAGTACGGCGAGTTGGTGCTCAGGGCGAGCACAACCGGAAGCCAGGGACGAATGCGGTCAAGTACGGCCACTCCCTCTGCATCCGAGTCCACCGAGACATGAACGTGGAAACCACAGGTCAGCTGTTCGTCCATGGTGATTCCAAATTGCTCCTGCATCCGCACAAAGCGCGGAGCAGACACGAGGTGGCTCTCGAACGGCACGGGTGCAGTGCCGAGTGCAACAGCGCGCGCTCCGACGGCACGAGCGGCGGAGTCGGCTGCTCGTCGGCCGTTGAGAATGGTCGCGAAGACCTCGTCAAACGTCTCGAGAGGAGGACTCACCACTTCGATTTGTTCGTGTTTCACCTCGAACTCGAGCGACGGCGCGGCGCGATTTAGCTCGACGTCGGTAAGTCCGACGTTGGTGAGAATTCCCGCCGCGACCGGCGCGAGATGCATCGTCTCGAGATCAACGAGCAATAGCTCTTCTTCAACCCCCAGCGTGCGCACCGAATGGCGACGGCCAGAATACGCGTTCATGATTCCGAGCCGAGACGCCCCGCGGCGAGCGCCGCCTCCCCCACACCCATCGGTCCGGACCGAATTCGCCGCGCTACTACGACGCCGTTGCGAAACGCTTGGCGGATCTCTCTTTGGCCTTCGCCGCTTCCTCGTCCCGATCTTTCGGCGGGGCAGAGCTCACCAGATCCTCGAGTAGGTGCCCGGTGATGTGGGCGATCTCGGCGACCGCGTGATCGAAGGCGTCCTGGTTGGCTTTGGAGGGTTTGGTCGATCCACTGATCTTCCTCACGTATTGCAGCGCCGCAGCGTGCACCTCGTCGTCCGTGGCAGCGGGTTCAAAGTTGTGAAGGGTATGAATATTCCGGCACATGTAGACACGTTACGCCGCACCGTTTTCGAACAGAAGTGTCCGCCCCTTTTCTCTGTGCGTGGGGTGGATGCTCTGGGCCTCAGTCCCCTGGCGACATCACGTCAGCCCCTGGCGACATCACGTCAGCCCCTGGCGAGATCACGTCAGCCCCTGGCGACATCACGTCAAGTGGCCGACGGCGCTCCCGCGAAACTGCGCCGTAAAAACATCACACCGACCACAAAAAAGGGCAGCGACGCACCAACACTCGCCGCGACTCCGAGGGCAAAACTGGCGTTATCCGGGATCAGCGCAGCGAGCAGCACGGAAATCGCGAGCCACGCACCGACCACAATCGTCAGTGCGGACGACCCGGCGAGCACGCGTCGTGTGTGCAGATACAGCGTCGCAACGATAAACACCACAAAGGTGGTGACCAACACAGCGAGGTGCGTGGACCACTCCCACGGAATGGAAAAACCGGAGGGCACCAGAACGAGGCCCATCACAATCATCCAGATTCCGAACAATCGGGTGCGGCTGCGCCGTCCACTGTGGGAGGCGACACCGTTGTCCGCCTGAGCCGCGAGGGGAACCGAGGAAGAATCCTCGTTTTGTTCGCTCATGTACAGCAGGTTACAACCGCAGAGCCGGTCGGTCACACACTCTCAGCGAAACACGTCCCAGACAGCACAAAGTCCGCACGCCTCTGCCGCCCCTTCCTAATTATTTCGCGGGTGTAAATAGTGCGTTGCCACTTCAATTCGCACTGAGAAATCGTCACCGGGGCGCGTTAGCGTCTGTCGGTAAGCAGAACGTTAACTCCCGCTTAGCGGAACGAGCACTTATGATTTCTGATTTCACGGCAGCCGCGACCCTCTCGCAAGAGAGCGCGAAGGACGACCTCGGCGAGCGCCTCCGAACGGCCCGCGAGCGCGCACGACTCTCCACGAGGGACGTTGCCACTCGCGCGGGGGTCAGCGCCGGGTTCATCAGCCAGCTGGAGAACGGCAAGCGCGGTGCATCGGTCGCTGTGCTCAAACGTATTTCCGCCGCCGTCGGGATCTCGGTCGCTGACCTCCTCACGGAGCAGGCTCCCGCGTCCCGTCCCGTACTCCGCGCGAACCAGCGTCCTGTCTTCTCCAGTGACAGCGGACTCCAGAAACTCCTGCTCTCGCGGCCACCCATTCAGCAGCTTGAGGTCTATGAGGGCACCTTCGAAGTCGGTGGTTCCACCGGCGCCGAGTCCTACGCCCACGACAACGCGCAGGAACTGTTCTACGTGCTGTCCGGCCACGTCGAAATCTCGATCGGCGACGAGATCCACATCCTCGGTCCCCGCGACAGCGTCGAATACCTCTCCACCACTCCGCACCGCGCGGTCAACATCGGTGCAACCGAAGCCCAGGCGATCTGGATCACTTCGCACTTCACCCCGCCCCACGACCTCGATCCGCTCACCGCCCCCGCACCCGCCCACCACCTGCCAGGGAACCCCACATGACACCCACCACTCGTTTGCTCATCACCGGCGGCCACGTGTTTACTCCCGCGGGGGTGGTCTACGAACCACTCCTCGTCGAAGACGGAGTGATCACGGCGATCGGGCCGGATGCGCTCGCGGTGCCGGGCGCCCGGGAGATCGATGCGGCGGGCGGCACGGTGTCTCCCGGCTTCCAAGACAGCCACGTGCATCCGTATCACGCCGGCCTCGACATGATCGCGTGTGACTTGACTCCCTACCTCACCGCCGAGGGGTGCCTCACTCGGATCGCCGAGTACGCGGCGGCCAACCCCGAACTCGAGTGGATCACGGGCGGAGGCTGGTCGATGGACTCCTTCCCCGGGGGCCTGCCCACCGCGGCGGCGCTCGATGCGATTGTGCCCGACCGACCCGCCTTTTTCCCGAACCGCGACGGACACGGAGCCTGGGTGAATTCGGCGGCGCTCGAGCTCGCCGGAATCACCGACTCCACTCCCGACCCGTTCGACGGTCGCATCGAGCGAGACGCAGACGGCCACGCCATCGGCACCCTGCAGGAGGGCGCCATGGGACTGGTGGCCAGCCATGTCCCGTTGCCCACCCAAGACGAGATGGACGAGGCGCTGGCGATTGCGCAGCAGCAGCTCTTCGCCTGGGGTGTGACCGCCTGGCAAGACGCCATCGTCGGCGCAACCAACGACACCCCCGACCCCATCGACTCCTACCTCCGGGGCACCGCCTCCGGTGTGCTCAAAGCACACGTGGTCGGTGCCATCTGGTGGGATCGCAATCGTGGTCTCGAACAGATCGCCGAGATTGTCGACAAACGGGAGCGCGCTCTCGCGGGTGGGTTTCGGGCCACCACGGTCAAGATCATGCAGGACGGCGTCGCAGAGAACTTCACCGCCGGAATGCTGGAGCCCTACCTCGACGACTGCGGCTGCCCGGGCGAGAACGCGGGAAAAAGCTTTGTCGACCCGACCCAGCTCAAAGAGATCTCGATCCAACTGGACGCCCTGGGATTCCAAATTCACTATCACGCCCTCGGCGACCGAGCCGTGCGGGAGGCGCTCGACGCGATCGAGGCCGCGCGAGAGGCGAACGGCGACAGCGACCTGCGTCACACACTCGCGCACATCCAGGTCATCCACCCCGATGACATCCCCCGGTTCGCCGAGCTGGGTGCTGTGGCGAACATGCAGCCCCTCTGGGCGCGGCACGAGGGCCAGATGGACACCCTCACCATCCCCTTCCTCGGCACTCGGCGCGCGAACTGGCAGTATCCGTTCGGCTCCCTCCACCGGGCGGGAGCACCGCTCGCCTCGGGCAGCGACTGGCCCGTGAGCACCGCCAACGCCCTGGAAATCATTCACACCTCCGTCAACCGCGCACCGGCCGGGGCGACTGGGGCTGCCGCGTTGCCGTTCCTCGGTGAGCAGGCGCTGTCGCTGGCGGATGCTCTGATCGCACACAGCCTCGGCACCGCGTTCCTCAATCACGACGAGGCTCGCTCGGGCAGCCTCGAGCTGGGCAAGGCGGGCGACATTGTGATCCTCGACCGGGACATCTTTGCCGCTCCCGTTGCCGAGATCGGGTCCGCGAGTGTGGTGTTCACCATCATCGGCGGCGAGGTCGTGTACGAGGCGACACCGATCGCCACGGAAAGTGTGTCGCTATGAGCATCCTGAACACGGCGCAAGCCGACACCACCTCTCTCATCGGGGCGCCCGGTTCCGTTGAACTGCGCTCCCTCACCAAGCTCTATGGCACGGCAACCGCGGTCGCCGATCTCAGCCTCAGCGTGCAGGCCGGTGAATTTCTCAGCCTGCTCGGGCCGAGTGGCTGCGGCAAAACCACAACACTGCGGATGATCGGGGGTTTCGAGTTTCCCGACGACGGCTCCATCGAGATCTCCGGCACACACGTCGAGAACCTGCCACCCCACAAGCGCCCGGTCAATACCGTGTTCCAGGCCTACGCGCTGTTCCCCCACTTCACGGTGGCCGACAACGTCGCCTACGGACTGCGCCGGTCGGGCGTCCCGCGATCCGAGATGGCAGACCGCGTGCGGCGAGCACTCGACATGGTGCGGATGACCGCGTTCGCCGACCGCAAGCCCGCCCAGCTCTCCGGCGGCCAGCAGCAGCGCGTCGCCCTCGCTCGCGCACTGGTCAACCGCCCCGCTGTTCTCCTGCTCGACGAACCGATGAGCGCCCTCGACCGCAAGCTACGCGAGGAAATGCAGGTCGAACTCAAACTCCTGCAGAGCGAACTCGGCACCACGTTTATTTTTGTCACCCACGACCAGGAAGAAGCGCTCTCGATGAGCGACCGCGTCGCCGTGATGAAAGACGGCCGCATCGAACAGATCGGCACCGCGGCCGACGTCTACGACGCGCCCGAGACCGCGTTCGTCGCAGGGTTTATCGGCCGACAGAACGCGTTCACCGGCACCATCTCGGGCTTCGATGCCTCCGGCACCACCGTGAACACCACCGATCTCACCCTCCACTCCTCGCGGCAGGCCAAGGGCGACACCCCCGCCGCTGTGGGCAACGCCGTCACCGCCTCCGTGCGTCCGGAAGCCGTCACCGTCACTGCGGCACCGGCATCCAGCTCCGCGTCGACCACCTCCGCGTCGGCGTCCGCCTCGACGTCGACGGGCTCATCACCCAACACCGTCCACGGTGTGCTCCGCGGCGTCTCCGAACTCGGCCACAGCCTCCAACTGGTCATCCACACCGCCAGCGACGCCCAAATCCTCGCCCGTCTCCCCCGCTCCGCCAATCCGCCCACCGAGCTCGGCTCCCCTGTTCTCTGTTCCTGGACAGTGGATGCCGTGCGTTTGTTCACGTCCTAACCGATACAGCACCTGCTCCTTTTACACCCGCTCCTTTTCGCACCTCCTCAAACGAAAGTGAAGCCTTGGACCAGCCACAGAACATCCGCATTCTCCTTCCCGAAGCGCTCAAAAACTCCCTCTCGCGCCGCACCATGCTGGGTGGTGCTGCCGCTCTCGGAATCACCGCATTCCTCGCCGCCTGCGCCAGCCCCTCGGGTGGCAGCGGGGGCGGTGGTGGTGCGCTCAACATCTACACCTGGGGCGAGTACGACGACCCCGACGTTCTGTCGGCATTCACCAAGGCCAACGGTCCCTCGATCACCCTCGACTCCTACGGCTCGAACCCCGAGATGATCGCCAAGCTCAGTGCGGCGAAAGGTACGTCGGGGTACGACATCTGTGTGCCGACCCACTCATCGGTCACCCAGATGGCCACAGCGGGGCTGCTCACCGAACTCGACCTCAGCAAGCTCCCCAACATGAAGTACCTCAACGCCGGCGTGGTGGACACCCCGTTCGACCCGGGAAACAAGTATTCGGTGTGCAAGGACTGGGGCTCGACCGGCTACGTCTACGACACCACCGTCATCACCCGAGAGCTCACGTCGTGGGCGGACTTCCTCGATGCCGCCCAGAATGAGGCGTCGGGAAGCTTCTCGCTGCTGGAGGACCAGGGCGAGGTGGCCTTTACGTACTTCTTCGCCAATGGCATCGACCCCAACACCACCAACGAGGCCGACATTGAGGCCTACCGCGAGTTTGTGCTCGCGAAAATCGCCCCTCACGTGCAAACGTTCGAGTCGTCGACCAACGCCTCGATCTCGACCTCGGCGCGCGCGCTCATCCACTGCTGGAACGGCGACGCTCGCCTCGGTCTGCTGACCAACGATGAGCCCGACCGGTACAAGTGGGTCTGGCCCTCCGAGGGTGCCAACCTCTGGCAGGACAACTGGGCGATTGTGAAGGGTGCACCCCACGAAGAGGCCGCCTACGAGTTCATCAACTACGTTCTCGACCCCGAGGTCTCGCTCAAGGAACTCACCTACGTGGGCTACAACACCGGCATCGAGGGCATCGAGGAGTCGGCGACTGCCGCCGGGGTGGAGCGCACCGACCTGATCTTTATCAACGACGAGATCATGAGCAAGCTGGTGTACAGCGAGATGACCGAGATGGATGGCACGATCATCGGCATCTACGACGAGCTCAAGGCCGCGGCGGGAGCGTGACAACGCTTCAGGAGTCGGCGGCACCGGTCGCGCCCGCGCGGCCGGTTGCTCGCCGGTGGTTGAGGGTGCCGAAGGGGATCGGAGCGCTGCCCATCGGTGTATGGATTGTGCTGTTTTTTATCCTGCCGTTCGGCCTTGTCGTCTGGTACAGCTTTGGCTACAAGCCAGACATGTACACCACCCACAGCAACGACGTGCTCTCGTTCGATCGGTACGGTGAGGCGGCGTCCCCCGCCTTCTTCGCCATCTTCGGTCGCACCCTCAAAATCGCGGTAGTGGGCACCCTTCTCTGCCTGGTCATCGCATTCCCGATGGCGTACTGGATGGCCGTCAAGCTCGCCCCGAAGTGGCGGGGCATCGTTCTCGCGCTGGTGCTGATCCCGTACTGGACGAACTTCCTCGTTCGCACCATCGGCTGGCAGATCTCCCTCAGCCCCGACGGCTTTGTGTCGAGCGCCCTGCAGTCAGTGCACATCATCGACTCCCCCTTGGAGGTGCTCTACACCTCGGGGGCGGTGCAGCTCGGGGTGGTCTACAACTACCTTCCCCTGATGATCCTGCCGCTCTACGTCGCCCTCGAACGCCTCGATCCCAAACTGTTGGAGGCCAGCCGCGACCTCGGCGGCACGGCATGGACTACCTTCTGGCAGGTCACCGTTCCGCTGACCGCGTCGGGAGCAACAGCGGGGCTTCTCCTCGTTTTTGTTCCGCTGATGGGCGACTACATCACCCCCACCGTGTTGGGCGGCGCCAAGGGAAGCATGGTGGGCCAGATGGTGGCCGGGCAGTTCCAGAGTGCTCAGAACTGGGCGCTCGGTTCGGCGATGGCCGTGCTGCTGATGATCGCCGTGTTTGGCACCAGCGCGATTGTTGGTGGCCTCCTCAGACTGGTCGGCCGCATCACCACGCTCGCCACGTCCCTCACACTGACCACAAAGGAACCGCGATGAGCACCCCAACCGCTCGACGACGACGCATCCATCCGATCGATGGACTCCTCACCGTCTGGGGCCTCCTCGGACTGGCCTTCCTGTTTTTCCCGATCATGGTCATGGTGGCGTTTTCGTTCAACACGGGGCGCACGCTGCAGGCGTTCGAGGGCTTCGGCATCCAGCCGTTTGTCGACGCGCTCTCCAACCCGGCGATCACCAACTCCGTTACGGTCTCCCTCATCACGGCCACCGGTGTGGCGATCGTCGCGACCGTTCTCGGTACCGGTGCCGGTATTGCGCTGGCCAGGCGTTCCGGATGGTGGGCGCCCGGACTTCTTGTGCTTCTCGGTCTGGTGATGGTCACCCCGGAGATTGTGAGCGCGATCTCGCTCCTCCCCTGGTTTGTCACCCTCGGCGTCGACTGGGGGCTCTCGGGATTCAACATCGGGCAGGTGCGCCTCATCATCGCGAACTCGCTGTTCTCCAGTGCTGTTGTCACCTTTATTGTGCGGGCGAGAATGGCAGGGATGAACGAGTCACTCGAGGAGGCCGCAGCCGACCTCTACGCGTCGCCATTCCGACGGTTTGTCGACATCACGCTGCCGTTGATCCGGCCCGCCGTGATCTCCGGCGCGCTTCTCTCCTTCACCCTCAGTCTCGACAACACGGTGGTGTCGTCCTTTGTGTCCGTTGCCGGATCCACCCCGTGGCCTGTCTACATCTTCGCTTCCCTGAAGTCGTCCCTGCGGCCGGAAATCGCAGCGATGTCGACGCTGATGCTTGTGCTCACGCTGATCGTTCTCGGAATTGTTGTTCTTATCCTGCGGCGCGATCCGGGCGGATCCGGGAGTGGCGTAGCGGGCCTCGCCGGAACCATGGCGGGCCGATGAGCGCCGAGCACCATCCCACGCTGACCAACGGTGGCGTCTCGTTTTGGTGGAAAGACCTCGGTCGCGCACCCGAGCGCACCCCGCTCCCCGGCTCGATCCACGCCGACGTGTGCATTGTGGGTGCCGGCTACACCGGTCTCTGGACCGCGTACTACCTCAAAAAAGCCGCCCCGCAGTTGCGCATTGTTGTGCTCGAACAGCGATTTGCTGGGTTCGGAGCATCCGGACGCAATGGCGGATGGCTCACCAACGAGATCACCGGGGGCCGTGGGTCCTACCTCGCATCGCACGGCAAGGACGCCGTGGGACGCCAACAGACCGCCATGAACGAGACCGTCGACGAGGTCATCCGGGTGGCTGCGCTGGAGGGCATCCAGTGCGACATCGTCAAGGGTGGCGAATTCACCGTCGCCACCAGCGCAGCGCAGCTGTTACGTCTGCGCGCAGCCGTCGCCGAGGCCGCGGAGTGGACGATGACCGACGACGAGCTGCTCAGTGCCGCCGAGGCCACCGCCCGCATCGCCGTGCAGGGCACCACGGGTGCGATGTGGCACCCGCACTGCGCGCGTATTCATCCGGCCAAACTCGCCGCCGGGCTCGCCCGCGTGGTCGAGGCGCTTGGGGTGGAGATCTACGAAAACACACGGGTAACCGAGATCCGGCCGCACGAGGCGGAGACACCGTTCGGCACCGTCACGGCGGGCACCGTGGTGCGGGCCACCGAGGGATTCACCGCACAACTCAAAGGCCACGCCCGCGCGTGGTTGCCGCTGAACTCCTCGCTCATCGTGACGGAGCCACTGCCCGCGGAGACTTGGGAGCAGATCGGCTGGGGCGGCTACGAAACCCTGGGCGACCAGGCGCACGCCTATATGTACGCGCAGCGCACGGCAGATGACCGTATCGCCATCGGCGGGCGCGGTTCTCCCTACCGCTACGGTTCGGGCACCGACCTCGATGGTGCGACCGACCCGCGGACGGTGGGGCTGCTGCGGGACATCCTCACGAGGTTTTTCCCGGCGACGCAGTCCGCGGCAATTGAGCACGTCTGGTCGGGTGTGCTTGGTGTTCCCCGCGACTGGTCGGCCACGGTGGGGCTGGATCCAGAGACCGGGCTCGCCTGGGCCGGTGGCTACGTCGGCACGGGAGTGACGTCAACGAATCTCGCCGGTCGCACGCTCCGCGACCTGATTCTGGGCATCCCGAGCGATCTCACCGATCTGCCCTGGGTCAACCACCGCGTGCGCAAATGGGAACCCGAACCGCTGCGCTACATCGCCGTACAGGCGCTCTATGCCGCCTACTCGGCGGCGGACCGCGCCGAGGCTGGCACCCGACGCACTACCTCGCCGATCGCGACCATTGCCGATCTGGTCTCGGGGCGCGGTCACTGAAGTTAGGCGCGTCAACTATCGAACGAGCACCACGGCAGAGCCGTCGGCCCGCGGATCGCTCGCGGCCGTAACAACACTGTCACCTGGTGCGACGGCGATGGCATTGGCCTGGCCAACGAGGTCCCCGAGGTCGGGAACCATGCGCACGGGCAGTCCGTGGTGTCGGATGCTCGCGACGGCCGACTCCTCCACCGACGCCTCTACAAACACGGTGTCGGCACTTTCGCCGTCGTCGCTCACCCCGATGATCGCGCGCGGAGCATCCACCGCCCCACCCACATCGCCGCTGTGTAGACGCAGCAGCAACTGGGTGTGCACCTGGGGTTGGCCCTGTCCGCCCTGCGCCGCGAGCACGAATCGCGTCGCATCACCCTCGGTGACGATGACCGGCATGAGGGTATGGCGGGGCCGTTTGCCCGGTGCGATGACGTTCGGCGACGCGGCATCCAGCGAGAACGATGTGCCGCGATTGTGGAACAGAACACCGGTCTCGGGCTCGAGCACACCGGATCCGAACGCCCAGTAGACACTCTGGATGAGCGAGACGGCCTGTCCATCGCGGTCGAGCACAGCGATGCCCACGGTGTCTCCGGTCGCGCGCGGGGTGCCGGGCCTCGATGGGTTGCCTGGCTTGGTCAGGTTGCCTGGCCTCGTTGGCGCCAGTGACGGATGCGCGCGGTCGAACGATGGGTCGGGATGCTCCTGCTCAGAGTACGGATCGAGAAGACGTGCGAGGTCGACGTCGGCATATTCGGGGTCGGCGAGCAGAGCATCCCGAACCGCATTGCCTTCGAGGAAGATACTCATCAGCCGACCGAGATCCGCGCCGAGGGGATCGTGGAGTTGCTCGCCCTGCATCGCGGCAAGCGCTCGGAGCAAGAGAAAACCCTGGGTGTTGGGGCCGCTGGTGTGCACGGTGAGGGCCCCGAACGCGCCGCTGAGGGCATCGTCAACGGTCGCGTCCTGTCGAGCAAAGTCCTCCAGTGTGGCCACCGAACCATGGGCCTGCAGGCCCGCAACCAGCTGGCGGGCAATGCCCCCGCTGTAGAAGTCATCGGCACCGTCACGCCGGAGTCGTCGGAACGTCTCGGCGAGGCGCGGCTGCCGGAGTGCTTCCCCGAGCTGCAAGGAGTGCCCTCCCGGAACAAAAATCGGGCCAGCTCCGGGGTCGGCGAGCAGCAGGTCTCGTGCGGGCCCGATATTGCGGGCGAGATCCCGCGCGACGGGAACGCCCTCCTCCGCGTGGGCGATCGCCGCGTCGAAGGAGCGGGACCAGGGAAGTCGTCCACCGAGCCCGTGTAACGCGTGCCAGCCGCGCACACCACCCGGAATGGTGATGGCGTCGACGCCTCGGGCGGGCATCCGGTCTCCGTGGAGTGCGCGCAGTCGCTCGGCGGTCTGTGCCTGAGGGGCGCGTCCCGAGGCGTTGACGCAACGCAGCTGTCCATCCGGCGAGCGCACCAGCGCAATGAGGTCGCCGCCGAGCGCAACGTTGTGCGGATACACCACGGTCAACACCGCCGCGGCAGTGATGGCCGCGTCGACCGCGCTGCCGCCCTCCGTGAGCACCGCCTCGGCCGCCTCCGTCGCCAGAACGTGCGGGGTCGCGACGGCGCCACCGAAGTCCGGCGGCAGGGAGTGTGTACTCAAGCGATGCGGATGAGCTTTTTGTTGGCGAACTCCTCAAACGCGTACTTGCCCATTTCCCGACCAAAACCGGACCGCTTCACTCCCCCAAAGGGAAGTTCTGCGGCGTCGCCGAGCACGAGGTTGATCCACACCATCCCCGCGTCCATCTGGTCTGCCACGCGCAGCGCCTGGTCCGGGTCGGTGGTGTAGACGTAGGAGCCGAGTCCGAACGGGGTGTCGTTGGCGACGCGCACCGCCTCGTCTTCGGAGCTCACACGATAGAGCGCGGCAACCGGGCCAAAGAATTCTTCGCGGTACGCATCCATCCCCTCGGTCACGTCCGCGAGCACAGCCGGCGGGAAAAAGTTGCCCACCCGGTCGCCGCTCGCGAGCACCGTGGCGCCCTGCGAAACCGCGCGACCCAGCTGTTCGTCAAGTCGCTCAGCGGCGGCCTGGGACGAGAGCGGTCCGAGCAGGGTGCCATCGGCGAAGGGATCAGCGGGCTGCGCGGCAGTGAACACCGCGGTGAACTTCTCCGCGAACGCGTCGTAGAGGTCGTCGATCACAATAAAACGCTTGGCGGCGTTGCAGGACTGCCCGTTGTTGTCGAGTCGGGCGTTGACGGCGTCCTGCACCGCAGCGTCGAGGTCGTCCGTGGACAGCAGTACAAACGGGTCGGATCCGCCGAGTTCGAGCACAACCTTTTTGAGGTGCTTTCCTGCGAGCTGGGCAACCGCCGCTCCCGCCCGCTCGGAGCCGGTCACCGAGACGCCCTGCACGCGAGGGTCCGCGATCACCGTGGCGATCTGGTCGTTGTCGGCGTAGATGTTGACGTAGACACCCGCGGGCGCGCCCGCCTCGGCGATTGCCGTGTCGAAGATGTCCGCGATGGCCGCCGCCGACTCGGGGCACTGCGGGGCGTGCTTCAGCAGAATGGTGTTGCCCACCACAATGTTCGGGCCGGCGAATCGGGCGACCTGGTAATAGGGGAAGTTCCACGGCATGATGCCGAGCAGCACCCCGAGTCCCGTGCGCCGAACAAACGCCGACCCGGTGCCGTCGCTCAGTTCGATCTTTTCGTCCGCGAGGAAGGTCGCGCCGTTGTCGGCGTAGTACTGGTAGATCGCCGCAGCGAAGTCCACCTCTCCCAGGGCCTGCTCGAGTGGTTTGCCCATCTCACGCACAATGATCTGGGCGAGCTCCTCGCGACGTTCGGTGTGGAGATCTGCGACCCGCGCGATGAGCCCCGCGCGAGCATCCACCCCGGCCGTCCGCGACCACAACACATAGGCATCGTGCGCAGACCCGATGGCCGACGCGAGTGCGTCGTCGGTGATCGTGTCGTAGTCACGAATGGTTGCGCCCGTGGCTGGATCGATAACTCCGTAGTGGCTCATGCCTGTGCTCCCTCGTTGCTCTGGATGGATGCGTTCTGGGTGGATACGTTCTGGGTGGATGCTCTCTGGGTGGATGCTCTGATGTCGTCGAGTATTTCGTCCGCCATACGGCGACCGACCCGGATGCCGCCGTCGACGTGCTGGTACCCCTCGGCGGCAACGTCGCTGGAGCCGAATCGGATCGGACCGACCGGTTCGAGTTGGAGAGCGCCGTAGCGCGTGAGACCACCGAGGTCGAAGCTGGTGGCGTAGGCGCCCTGGGTCCAGTATTCGGAGGCCCAGTCGCTCTCGTAGTACACGGCGGGCTGCAGCGCCTGCGGTCCGTAGTAGGCCGCCAGCGACTCGAGGATGCGTTGCTTGCGCTGCTCGGCCGACAGTCGCAGAAGAGCATCCGCCTTCTCATCGGACACAAACCCGACCAACGTGCCCCGCTCTTCGCCGAAGTTCGAGTTGTCGTAGGCCTCGTGTACCAGTTGGAACGGGCTGAACACCGTGCCGGAGAGACCGTCAACACGCCAGAACGGAGTTAGATAGGTGGCGTGAACCTTGATCACCAGCCCCAGCGACTGGTGCTGCTGCAATTGCTGGCGCAGCGGGGGCAGGGCTGGCACGTAGTTGATTCGCGAGTGCAGATTCGGCGGCACCGCAACAATTGCGTACCGCGCATCAACGGTAATCTCGCCGTCGGCTGCTGAGACGGTCACTCCGTTTGTGTTCCACTGAATGGATGCCGCGGGTGCGCCGAGCTGCACATCCTCACCCAGCGCCTCCGCGAGCAGGAGCGGCACCTGTTGCAGTCCGCCCACCACTCGTTTGTCGAGAATAAAGTCGGCGTCCACCAGGTTGCTGTAGCTGCCCGCACTGGCCGCCATGAGCAGGGCCTGGAGCAGCGAAAACGAGTGGGCGGGTTTGGTGAGCATCGCGTCCGCGACAAAAAGCGCGGTATTCGCGATCGCCTCGGCGTCGGAGGTCTGCTGCTCGAGCCACTGCCGGAACGACACGTGGTCGAACTCGGCGGCGCGCGGATGCGCCCAGGGCTCGGCGGGATCGATCTCGGCAACGAGGGTGTCGAGGAGGGCGATGAGCCGTTCGAGCTCTGCCTGAGTCTCCGCGCTGGCCGGGAAGATGTCACCGGTGTAGCGGTGGGCTGTGCCGTCGGCGCTGACGTACACGTTCTCACCCTCGCGATACCGGGAGTAGGTGGGCAAGCCCAGTTCGTCGAGCGTCTCGAGAAGGGCGGTTTGGTCAGGAGACACCCACTGCCCGCCGAGCTCGAAGAGCTGGCCGTCGACATGGTCGGTCCACAGGCGACCGCCGACACGGTCGCGGGCTTCAATCACCACCACCGACAACCCTGCTGCACGCAGTTGTGTTGCCGCGGTCAGGCCGGTGACTCCGGCCCCAATGATTACAACGTCACGGTTCAGTCGCATTGGCAACTCATTTCGAAGCTATTCGGCCACGCTACGGAGTTTTTCCCCTCCAGTATCGCAGAAATCGGAGGTTTTCGCCCCTCTTTGTGACGTCTCTCGGGAGGGAAATGGCGGCGGTTGAGAGTCGTCAGGAGTCGAACCCGATCCCGAACAGCTCCATCCCGCGAATGAGAAGACCGTCCTTTCCGCCATTTTCGTCCGAGCGGGCGATCGCCGCACGCATCGTATGGATCGCCGGGTACGCGATGGGCTCCGGTGGAACGGGGAACGGTTTTGTGGTGGGGAACTTGAGGGCGGTACGCGGCGTCTCCACCCCCGACAAAAGGTCGAGCATTACTGCCGCGCCAAATCTGGTGGCACCTACCCCGAGTCCGGTGTAGCCGGAACTGTAGGAGACCTTGCCACCCCAGGCGAGCCCCTGGAACGACACGAACTTGGTCGACATGTCGATCATTCCTCCCCACGCGTGGGTGAACGTGATGCCGCGCAGGGTCGGGAACGTGGTGAAAAAGTGGTCGGCGAGACGCTCGAAGGTCTCCGGACGCTGATCGTATTCCGGCTTGATCCGGCGCCCACGATGGTAGACAGCGTCGTACCCACCCCACAGGATTCGGTTGTCCGCGGTCTTTCGGTAGTAGTGGAACTGGCGTGACAGATCACTCATGCCAAACCCGTCGACCCAGCCGATGTCCTCCAGCTGCGCGGCAGTGAGCGGCTCAGTGACAAGAACGTAGTCGTAGATCGGCACGGTGAGCAGCCTGTTGCGCTTGAGTAGCGACGGGAAGCCGTTGGTAGCCAGGGCGACCTGGCGGGCGTGGATAACACCGTCGCTAGTCGTCACGGTGACGCCGTCGCCGTCGTCGGAGATTCTCGAGACGGGAGTGTTTTCGTGCACCCGAACACCGAGTGCGATGCAGGCATCCAGCAGACCGCGCGCAAGTTTGACCGGATGCACCAGCGCCTGACCGTCGTGATGAAGAACGGCTGCCCGAACGACGGGCGAGGTGGTCACCGCTCGCAGGGCGTCACCTTCGAGCAGGTTCTCCCCCGTCGCCCGAAGCTCCTCCACCTGGTGGGGCTCGGTGGCGACAGTCAGAATACCGTCTTCGTGCCATTCGGCGTCGATGCCGTAGCGCTCCAGCGTCTCCCTCAGCGCGGCGAAGTTCTCCGCAGCCAGCACTTCGATGTCCTCGAGCTCATCCGCGAAGTGACGTTGTCCGTTGTCCTCGCCGTGGGTGAGTGAGGCTTCCACAAAACCGCCATTGCGTCCGGATGCTGCCCACGCCACCCGCTTGCCCTCAACCAGTACCACGTCACGATCGGGTTCGCGTTCCTTGGCCATCAGCGCAGTCCAGAGCCCGCAGAATCCGCCACCCACAACGACGAGGTCAGCGCTCGTCTCCCCGATCAGTTTCGGATGAGCGTCGGGCCGCGGTTGATCCAGCCAGAACGGCACCGACGACGCGCCAGCCAGGGACGCCGTGAGTTCCTCGCGCCCGTGACGCAGTGCATGGCCGTACGCGGATGCGCCGCTCACAAAAACTCCAACACAATCGTGGCCTGCTGACGAGAGCTCATGAGATGAAGATACCGAGGCAGAGAATTTTAGCCAATCCCGTTCAACTTAGAAACGGGTTGTTTCGAAAATCTCAGAGAGTACATTCCGAGCTACATAAATGAGCGGCTGCCGAATGGGGATGGGGCGGGCTACATCGGCGTGGCCATTTCCGTTTCCTTATGCTAATCGGCACCCGCGCCTAGCGTGAAGAGGTTAACACCATGAAAACCCGATCTCGCCTGATGGCTACAGCCCTCGTGGCTGCAAGCGTTATGGGCGTGTCCGTCGCGGCTCCCGCAACCGCGTCGGATCGAATCGACCTGGGGAGATTTTCCATCCAGGACAGGGGCCGGTCAGTCGACTGGACGTTTAATTTCCGTTGTGAACGCGGCGATGCCTACCGTGTGAACATCGACCTGACACAACGCAATAACCGCCGGTGGGACGCCCGAGGGGATGCCCGTTCGGACCGCTTCCGCTGCGACGGCGGCAGGCAGCGGGTGTCACTGAACATCCGCGCTGACGATGGACGCTTCACCAACGGTCGCGCCCGTGCCGAAGTGGAAATCACTGCCGTGCGCGGTCGTGACTGGGACCGCGATCGCAACAGCGACCGCAACCGCGACCGCGGTCGTGACATCCGTGTCACCCAGTGGGTCGACCTGCGCGGTGGCTGGGACAACAACCGCACACCCGACGGGTACTAAAAACCTCCCGACGGGTACTAACAAAAACTCCCGGGCGGCTCCCCTCAGCCGCCCGGGACCCTTCCAGATCAAGAACGATTAGTTGTGTGAACCCGTGCCACGCGCGTTGTAGACGATCGAGTTCGACTCGCCGTACTCGGCGAACACCGCGATGGCCTCGTCGCGCAGCACGTTCATCGTGACGCTGATGCCACGGGCCTCGAGCTCGCGCTTCCAATCGCCACCGGGAATAGGACCTTCGTCGAAGCCGCTGAGCTGCTCGAGTTCGGGGCCGTCACCGGCGATCACGAGGTGCTTCACACCAGACCAGATGAGCGATCCGTAACACATAATGCACGGGCGCCAGTTGACAACGAGCTCCAAATCCTGGTCGGCGGATGCTCCGAGATCCCAGCCGCCAAGCCTTACCTGAGCGAGCGACAGCGCCATAAACTCGGCATGCCCACCCGACAGACCTGAACTCAGCACAACGTTCACCCCAACCGAGACGATCAGGTTGGTGGTCCGGTCGACGACGAGTGCGGCGAACGGCCCGCCGTTGCCCTCGCGCCAGTTGCGTGCGGCCAGCGTGTTGACCAGGGCCATGCGCTCATCGTTAGTGTCGAGCGGTTCGGTGTAGCCGTCGAGTTCAGCGACGAGCCAGGCGGGCAGCTCCGCGGAGAGACTGGTGGAAAAAGTGTGGGTCATCGGTACTCCTCGTTCACGGAAAGCCTAGACACGTCGGGTTTCCGACTCGTTTCGTCGGAGCCGCAGAGCGTCAGCGTCCGAATCGGGTGGTCACACCTGGCGAGTACAACACAGAATCAGGAGCTCGCGTCGCTACGGAGTCGAAGCCCGCGCGCGCCAGCAGGGTGTCGTTGAGAGAGACCAGTTCGGCCTCGTAGATCTTCCACGGTGCGTGGGTATTGCGCAGTCGCACCGTTTTACCTGCAACCCGGGTGAACAAAGCCCACCGGGCAGTCAAAAAATCGGCCAACGGATCATCCAGAACAAGAATGTCCGTGGTGCGCACAACCATCTCGCACGTCGCCGACCGATCGAGATGGCGTCTCCCCCGATAGGTAAACGTGTCATCGGTTCGCGTGAGGGTGGTTCGGGACCACACATAAGGCAGCGAGAACAACACGCGCGCCGCGAGAACCGCAGCGAGTCGTGCTGCGTCCAGGGTGACGAATACAACACCGCGGCGACCCTGCTGGTCGACCGCGTACAAGCGAACGTTGATCTCCACGAAGTCGCCGAAGTAGGGCACGGGCGGGCTGCCGAGCACGGTGGCGCGGTCGAGAACAAATGGAATCAACCCCACCCAGGACGAACCGTCGAACTCGTCGGGTCGCAGTCCGTTCGGCAACAGCGGCGCCACCAGTGCCGAGTCGACCCGCCAGTGCACAAACGCGAGGTGAGACCACCGCTGGCTCGCGACAGCTCGGCTCGTCAGCTCCGGTGCCGTTGAGGTGATTGGGTCGATCATGTGATGAGGCGCCGATCGATTCTGCGATTTGCCCGGGTGAGGCCCTGCTCGTTAGAGAATACGTTGGTACTGGCGCGCGCCGACCTCCGAATCGCAAGAACGAGAGTGTCAAGTCAGAGCACTACTCCGAGTTGTTCGGCATAGGGAGAGCACTCTGACCGTGCCCCGGCGAAGAGCCGCTGCTGGTCACCAGTCGTGAACGGTGCCGTCAGCCAGTCGGTTGTACGGCAGGTAGGCGGTTTCGTACGGGTACTTTCCCGCCTCGTCGACGTTCAATTCGACGCCCAGCCCGGGATTGTTCCCCGGGTGAAGCATGCCGTCTGCCCAGGTAAAGGACTGCTCGAAAACGGCGTTGGTCTTGTCGCCATGCTTCATGTACTCCTGGATGCCGAAGTTGTGGATTGCCATCCCGAGGTGCATCGCAGCCGCCATCCCAACCGGGGAGATGTCCGTCGGCCCATGCATTCCCGACTTGATCTGGTACTGGCTGGCATACTCCAACACCTTTTTGAGGTGTGTGATTCCGCCGGTGTGGGTCACGGCGCTCCGCACGTAATCGATCAGTTGTTCGCGGATGATCTGCTGGTAGTCCCAGACAGTGTTGAAGATCTCACCAATCGCCAGTGGCGTCGTGGTGTGCTGTCGCACCAGCCGGAGCGCTTCGGGATTCTCCGCCGGGGTGCAATCCTCCAGCCAAAACAGATCGTACGGCTCAAGCGACTTACCGAGCTTCGCCGCCTGGATCGGCGTCATCCGGTGGTGTCCGTCATGGAGCAGCGGCAGCTCGGGCCCGAATTCGTTGCGCACTGCTTCGAACACCGTCGGAACGTGGCGCAGGTAGGAGCGGGTATCCCAGTCTTCTTCGGCCGGTTTCGCGCCACGCTGCGCTGGTTCGTGGTCGTAGCGCACTCCGGTGTTTGCCTCAAATGTCGCATTCGATGCAATGCCGTAGATCGACTTCAGTCCAGGGACTCCCGTCTGAACTCGGATCGCCTTGTAACCCTGCTCCTGGTGTTCGCGCACGCTGTCGAACAGCTCATCGTTCGACTTGCCCGACGCATGGCCGTACGCGAGTAGCCCGGTACGGGATGCGCCGCCGAGCAGCTGGTACAGGGGCATCCCGGCAGCCTTCGCCTTAATGTCCCACAGGGCAACGTCCACAGCGGCGATCGCCGCCATCGTCACTGGCCCCCGACGCCAGTAGGCAGAGCGATAGAGAAACTGCCACGTGTCTTCGATTTTGTGGGCATCGATTCCGATCAACAGCGGCACCACGTGCTCGGTGAGGTAGGCGACGACTGCGAGCTCGCGCCCGTTGAGTGTCGCATCCCCGAGCCCTGTAAGCCCGTCATCCGTCGTCAATTTGAGGGTGACGAAATTGCGGTCGGGGCTCGTGACAATGACGTCAGCGGCAATAATCTTCACGGTGATTCTCCCTATTCTCAGACGCTGGTGAAACGGATGTTCATCCGGGCGGGCGCGGCATGGAGCTGCGCATTGGCAAGTACGCCCGGCCCGCAGGCCGCACTGCCGAGTCCGTGCTGAGCGGCGTCGAGATGCATCCACAGGAGACCGTCGGGCGACAGTTCGTGCGGGTGCGCAGCGTTCTCGAGTTGCAGATCGCTCCACGGACGCAGGCTCAATTCGAGACCGTGAACGCTCGTCGCACCGACGGTGACGTCGCCTGCGTCGATGCGCAGCGTGGACCCATCGGCGAACGCGAGGCTCGCTTCGGTCACTCCCCGCCGTGCACCGTTCTCTTGCGGGTGTGTGTAGTTCGTCTGTAGCTCAGCAACGCTGTGTTGCCACGCGCCGCCTATCGCGGCCCGACGGGAGTCTGTGTAGGACTCATCGGGGCCGAGCCCGAGCCAGGCGACATCGACCTCGCTCGCCCGAGCCTCCTCGAGCGCAAGAAGGATGCCGAGGCGGGCGATGCTCTGCCCCCAGCGTCCCTCCGGTGAGATGGAGACGACGAGATCGACGCCGCCATCATTGGTCTCGCGCCACTCGTATCGCGTCGCGAAACCGTTGCGGGTGTGCGGCCCGGCTGTGCGCGCCTCCACAACAAGCGTTCCATCGTCGGTGAGTTCGACCGATTTCTTGCGCTCGACCAGCAGGTCGAGTCCGCTATCGAGCCAGACCCCCTGGTCGGTGGGGCCGAGCCACATGCCGGACCGGCGGTCGTTGTCGGTCGGGGCACGCCAGGCGTCGACGCGAAGTTCAGCCACCGCCCGGCCGTGAAGCTCCAGAAGAGTGCCGCGGCTATCAAAGCGCGCGTGGCCGACCTGGTAGCCGCCGCCGTCGGTACGCGCTGGTGCGGACACGTGCCGCTCAAGAGAATCAGCGGGCACAAGAAGAAGCTGACCCTGCGAGAGGGTAAACGGCTCGAGCATCCACTCCGTCTCAAGCGCATGCGCCGTGTACTGCACGGCACTGACGGTGAACCATACGGGCGCCCGGCCGGAGTCAACGATCGGAAGGTCCGAAGGAGGCGACACAACCTGGGACTCGCCCGGGGCGAGGGCAATGTCGAGGACACCGCTGGCGATGGTCTGGTCTCCACGGTGCATCCGCCATTCGAACGTCACGTGGGAGCTGTCGCGGTGAGCGTAGCGATTGCGCACGAGAAGTCCGTCGGGGTGTGTGTCGATACGGATGGGCGCGAAGATCGCGGCCACCTCGCGCAGGGAGGGCGACGCGGTGCGGTCAGGCAGAACGAGTCCGTCGGCGATGAACGTGCCATCGTGGAATCGTTCGCCAAAGTCGCCGCCATAGGCTGCGAACGGGGTGCCGTTCGCGTCATGACGGAGCAGCCCGTGATCGTTCCACTCCCAAATGAAGCCGCCTGCGAGGCGCGGGTAGCGGTCGAATATCTCGTCGTAGTCAGCAAGACCACCCGGGCCGTTTCCCATGGCATGCGCGTACTCGCACTGGATGAACGGGAGCGTGCGACGGTGGGCGTCGGCGACTGCCCGTTCGAGCGGGGGCTCGTTTCCCTGTCCGATGAGCTCCACATGCTCAGTGGTGGCATACATCCGCGAGTAGACATCAACATCTTCGCTCGACCAGTCGCCCTCGTAGTGCACGAGGCGGCTCTCGTCGAGCGCTCGGATCGCGGCAACCATACGAGGCACGTTGATGCCGCCGCCCGCCTCATTGCCGAGGGACCACATCACGATGCTGGCGTGGTGGGCGTCGCGCCGCACCATACGGGTGACGCGGTCGACGAGCACGTCGGTCCAGTCCGGGTCGTTGACGGGGTTCCCGACCCATCCGCCCTCTTCGAAGCCGTGGGTCTCCAGGTCATTCTCATCGATGACGTAGAGCCCGTAGCGATCGCACAGGTCAAGAAAATGGGGGTGTGGCGGGTAGTGGCTCGTGCGCACTGCGTTGATGTTGTGGCGTTTCATCAGCAGCACGTCGGCGACCATCTGCTCGGGGGTCACGGCGCGACCTCGCAGCTGGTCAAACTCGTGCCGGTTAACACCGCGGAATTTCACCGGATTACCATTCACGAGGAGTACGGCGTTGTCGACGGCGATGGTGCGGAACCCGATTGCCAGTGCCACGGTCTCCCCCGCGCTTGACACGGTCAGGTTGTACAGGCGCGGGAGCTCGGCGCTCCACGGTTCCACGGCAACGAGCGCTTCCTCACCGAGAGCGAGATCGAGCCCCAGCTCGGGGATCGTCGCTCGGGCGGAATCGTCGCTCGTCGCGGCATCCACCCGAAAACGTCCCAGGCCAGTCGTGTGGTCGTACTCGGCGGTGATGCGCACGTCGTCGATACCGTCGACGGGACGGTGCTCAAGCGTGACGCTGCGGAAGATTCCGGACAGCCACCACTGGTCCTGGTCCTCGATGTACGACATCGCGGACCACTTCGTCACGCGCACCGAGAGGAGTGCCTCACCATTAACGAGGAGGTCGGTGACATCGATCTCGGTCGGGAGGCGGGACCCGTGCGAGACGGCAACAACCTCGCCGCCGACGGCGACCTCGAACCACGAATCCACGCCTTCGAATCGCAACAGGGTGCGTCCATCGATCGGCCAGTCTGCCGGTAGTCGCAGCATTGTGCGGTACTCGCCCGTGGGATTCGCGTCAGGCACGTGGGGCGGCTCGATCGAGAAGGGATAAAAACGGTTGTTGTACTCGGGCACGCCGTAGGGCCAGGCGGAGGGTGCTCCCGCAAGCTGCCAGTGCCCCGGGACGCCGATGGTGCTCCAGTCGTCGCCGGAGTCGCTGCGCTCGACGCCGGTGTGCACAGTCTCGAAGTATCGGAATCGCCAATCGCCGTCGAGCGAGAAGGCACGCGCGGTGGACGACCCGGTCGGCGGGCGGTATCGCGGGGCGACAACTCCGACGGGCGGTGATACGGATTCAGGGGTGAGCGTCATTGTTCCTCCTTGTCACCCGAGGGTCCGGGCACGTTGTGGTTCAACGTTGAACTATACTGGCTCACGCCGCGGTTGCAAAGACTCCTAGCCCTTGCACACCGGCATGGTCCAACGATGAATCATCGCCCCTCAACCGCCAGATAGGACACCACGTCGTGCTACACGCTCGCATCGCGATCGACCCCGGTCTCGTCATCAGCCCCGTCCGCCGAGGAACATTCGGCAGTTTCGTCGAACATCTCGGCAGATGCGTTTACACCGGCATTTTTGAACCGGGGCACCCCCAAGCCGACGAGCAGGGATTCCGGGAGGACGTGCTCGCTCTTGTGCGCGAGATGGGTGTCAGTACCGTTCGTTATCCCGGCGGCAACTTCGTCTCCGGCTACAAATGGGAGGACGGCGTCGGCCCAGCTGACGAGCGCCCCACCCGCCTCGACCTCGCCTGGCATTCCGTCGATACCAACGCGTTCGGCCTCAACGAATTTATGGCCTGGACGAAAAAAGCCGGGGTCGAGCCAATGATGGCTGTCAACCTCGGCACCCGTGGCATCGCCGAATCTCTCGACCTGCTCGAGTACTCCAACTTCCCCGGCGGGACCGAGCTCTCCGAGCGGCGCCGCAGCCACGGTGCCGACGCGCCACACGACATCAGATTCTGGTGCCTCGGCAACGAAATGGACGGCCCGTGGCAGCTCGGACACAAGACTGCCTACGAGTACGGCCGACTCGCAGCCGAGACAGCTCGCGGAATGCGCCAGATGTACCCCGACCTCACACTTGTTGCATGCGGCTCGTCGTCTTCAAACATGCCGACCTTCGGCGAGTGGGAGCAGACGGTGCTCACCGAGGCCTACAACGAGGTGGACATGGTCTCTGCGCACGCGTACTACCGCGAGGAGGACGACCTCCCGTCGTTCCTCGCGAGCGCCGATGACATGGACCACTTCGTCGCGTCCGTCGTGGCGACCGCGGACGCCGTCGGTGCGAAGCTCAAGTCGAAGAAGAAGATCAACATCTCCTTCGATGAGTGGAACGTCTGGTACCACGAAGAAGAGAATCCGGTTCTCGCCGCCGGTGGCAAGTGGGAAGTCGCGCCCCACCTCGAAGAGGATGTGTACACCGTTGCTGACGCAGTCGTCGTCGGCAGCCTGCTGATCTCGCTGCTGCGCAACTCTGACCGGGTTCACTCTGCCAGCCAGGCACAGCTGGTCAACGCACTGTCGCCTATCCTCACCGAGAAGAATGGTCGGGCATGGCGCCAGACCACATTCCACCCATTCGCACTCACCTCCCGATACGCATCGGGCGACGTGCTGCGTGTCGACATCGACTCCCCCACCTACAAGAACGCCCGCTACGGCGACTCCGCCGTCATCGACTCGGTCGCGACCTACGACGCCGAAGCCGGCGAGCTCACCGTCTTTGTGGTCAACCGCTCAACTGACCAGTCGACCCGAGTCGCGCTCGCCACGTCGGGCCTCGGCTCGGTGCGTGTGCTCGACGCCCAGACGCTCAGCCACGAAGACGTCCACTGGCGCGCGTCCGCCGACGACGCTCATACCTTCGGTCCCGAAAACAACGGCACTGTCGCGATCGATGACGACGGCACGGTCAGTGTGGATCTTCCGGCGGTGTCCTGGAGCGTCATCCGTCTGACTGTCGACCCGGCCTAACGCCGCACGATCGCCACAGCCCCGGTTCCGAAAGGAGCCGGGGCTATTTTCGTGCGCGAATTCCGAAGTAAGCGCGGGCACTTCTTGCGCACCGCGCGCGCACAGAGCCCCGCAGCCAGACAGCTGCGGGGCTCTTTGGTTGGTACGTCTACTGGTTCAGCGTCGCCAGCTCGGTCGCCGGGTCGGCACCGTTCGCGATGTTCTGCAGCACAACGCCGAGGTCGGTTTCCAGAGCGTCGTTCTCCGTGTTGCGGATCTTGCGCGGGAATTCGGATGCCTGGAGCGAGTCAGTCACAAGCTTGACGCTGGCGAGGGCAAGTTCGCTCTCGCCGTCGCCCAGCTCGATAGCGACGTCGCTCGCGGCAGGGAAACCCTGCATGGTGTTGGTCCAGATCTGCTGGCCAGCCCCAACCGCCATAAACTCGGCGAACTTCGCGGCCGCATCGAGCTTCTCGCCCGACAGGTCGGCACTGAGCATCAGAGCATAGTCAACGCCCGTGGTCGACTTCGCCTCGTTGTCGCCGAGCGTTGGCATCGGCGCCATGCCGAGCTCGTCGTTCTCGACTGCGCTCCCGGCGGTCTCCGCGTTCGACGACAGCGTCGCGCTCACGTGCCATGATCCGGTCGGCATCGCGAGAGCCTTCCGAGCGAGCAGATAGTCGTCGCGTGCCTGCGGGTACAGGGTGGTCGAGGTCGCCGCTTCCTGGAAGGCGCCGTCGGTGAACAGCTCCTGCCACTTGGTCGCTGCTTCGACCAGGGGCTTGGAGTCCCAGGAAATATCGCCCGCTCCAGCTTCGTAGATTTCTCCGCCATCGCCGTACTGGTTAGCCAGCCAGATAAAGAAGTCGTCGTCGTGCCAGCCGTCAGCCGCACCCATGGCGAAGCCGGTGTAGCCCGCTGCCTCAGCAGCTTCACTCACGGCGAGCAGCTCCTCGTAGCTTGTCGGAAGGCTCAGGCCAAGCTCGTCGAAAAGGGTTTTGTTATAGAGGTAGAACTCGCTGCCGGCCGTCAGGATCGGAACGGCCGCGACGACACCGTCGGAGGTCGTTGTCTCGTCGAGCAGCTCGGACTTCACACCATCGATCCAGTCAGTGGCGTACTCCTCGGTGTCGAGCGCGTAGTCGGCATAGTCATCGAACGCGCTCGTCGCCTGGATCCCATAAATGTCGGGGGTGTCATCGGCGAGGATGAGGTTGTCGAGCTCGCCGAGGTACTGACCGGAGTCGTTCGCCCCCTTGAAGTCAATCTTGATCTTCGGGTTCTCCTCCTCGAACTGCGCGATGATCGGCTTCCACTGATCGGGCGATGGCACCCACGAGAAGTAGCTGAGGGTGACGGTGCCGTCGGCAGCGACGTCATCGTCGTCGGATGAGGCACAGCCTGCAGTACCGATGACCAGCCCGGCGGCGGTCAGTACAGCCGCCGCGCGGACCGCGGCTAGACGGTGTGTTCGAAACATGGATCCTCCTTGATTACTTGGAACACTTCGGTGCGAATTCGTCCGTTTCCGGAACGTGGGTGGGGGCGGCCATGGCCGCCGGTGACACTACTTGACGGCCCCGGCGGTTAGTCCCGCCTGGAGGTAGCGCTGGCTGAAGAGGTACACCAGCACCGAGGGGATGGTGAGAAGAATGAGTCCCGCGTAGAGCTGACCAATCTGCTCTTGGCTCATCTTCTGGTACTGCAGGAGACCGACGGCCACGGTGACCGGAAATTTCGAGTCGTCCGACAGCAAGAGGTTGGGCAGAAGGTACTCGTTCCACGAATAGACAAACGAGAGCACGCTGATGTTCGCCAGCACCGGTCCGCTGATCGGCAGGAAGATACTGACGAGCACCCGTAGCGGGCGAGCACCATCGATCGTGGCTGCCTCGAGAAGCTCGGGCGGGATGCCGTCGAAGTGATTCTTCATCAGGAGCAGCATCGTCAGCACGTTGAACGCCACGATGGGCAGGATGACGCCGACGTGTGTGTCGCGGAGACCCACCGTATTGATCGAGAAGAACAGCGGGGTGATGACCGATGCGACCGGGATGGCGAGACCGGCGAGAAGTGCCCGATAGAGAAACACTCGTCCGCGGAACCGCATCTGCGAGAAGGCGAAACCACCGAGCGTTGACAGCACCACGATCCCCACGGTGGACAGGCCAGCAATAAGGAAACTGTTGCCGATCGCCGCCCAGTAGTTGAACCTCTCGTGATTCAGGACGGCGGAGTAGTTCGCGAAACCGCCCACTGCGAACGATTTCACGATCGCAATAACGAGGGGGTAGATCCAGAGAGCGGCGAGAACGATAAGGACCCCGTACATCGCGGCCCAGGCGAGCATTCGGTTGCGTTTGATCGACATGACTACTTCTTCCGATTACTCAGGCGGATCTGGACGAGCGACAACGCGAAGGCAATTACGAGGAGCACGATGCCGATCGCTGACGAGTACCCTGCTTCGCGCCCTTGGCGCTCTGTGTAGAGGAACGTCGCGAGGAACTGGGTCGAAACACCCGGTCCGCCTTGCGTAGTGAGCCATACGAGGTCGAATGTTTTCAACGCACCGACGATGCCGAGGGTGACGAGCACAGCAGTTGTTCCGGACAGCGAAGGGATCGTGATGCTGAACAGTCGACGCCACCATCCGGCACCATCAATCGACGCCGCCTCGTTGATCTCATCGGGGATCGACATAAGGCCCGCGAAGTAGACCATCATCGAGAAGCCCATCCAGGAGAACGTGTTGATGATCACGATCGTCCAGACGCCGAGGTCGGCACCGAGCCACTGGATGACATCGCCCTGTCCGAGCAGGCCCATAGCGCGCAACGTCTCGTTGACCGACCCGTAGTTCGCCTCGAACATGTACTTAAACACGGTGGCAATGATCGCGGGTGCCATGGCGATCGGTAGGAAGAAAACAGCCTTGAAGAAATTGCTTCCCGGCAGCTTTTCCTTCGCGATGACCGCAACAAGAAGACCGAGCACGCAGTTGAGCGCCACAGTGGCGACCATGAACTTGATTGTGTTCATCAAGGCGATGTAAAACGTGCGGTCCTGGAACAACTGCACGTAGTTGTCAAACGCAACGAATTCCATGCGCCTGAGACCGTTCCATTCGGTCAGACTCGCGAACGCCGCGAATCCGATCGAGAAATACAGCAGCGCTCCGGAAAGGATTACTACGGGTGCCACATACAGATAGGGCACCCATCGTCCGCCAAAGGACCTCATCGTCTTCCCTCCAAGTACAAACTGAACAATTCGAGAGCCGCACAAGTAACGGCCGCGATTGTGTTTATCTGCCTCGTAGCTAGGTCATAGTTCGACGTTGAACTACGGGACTCGGAAACCGTATCACAGGAATGGCACGGGCAGCCGCAGCAGACGTAAACTGCGGACTGGTCAGCTACGACATGCAGCGACCGCCGCACGCCGACCCGGTGGCACGCGGTAGGTTGAAGCCTTCGACGGGAGAACTGATGGCGCGAGTCCGCCTGGCAGATATAGCTTTGCGTGTCGGCGTGAGCACCAAAACGGTGTCGAACGTTGTGAACGGCACCGGCTGGGTCGGCCCCGTTGTGCGCGAGCAGGTGCTTGAGGCCATCCGTGAACTCGGATATCGCCCCAACCTCGCCGCGCGTCAACTGCGCGGCGGGTCGAGTGGACTCCTCGCCCTGTGCGTTCCCAACTTGCGCGAGCCGTACTTCGCCGAGTTTGCGGCCGAGTTTGTCGACGCTGCTCGCGAGCGCGGTCAGACTGTGCTCGTCACCCAAAGCAAGGGCCAGCGTGCGGTCGAACTACAGATGCTCGAGAGCGAGAATCTTCCCGCACTCGATGGCTTGGTGTTCAGCCCATTGACCCTCACCCCTGAGGACACCGCAGCGCGCCGCAGCACCATTCCCATGGTGCTCATCGGCGAACACGGCGAATCACTCGCCTCTGACACCATCGCGCACGTGGGACCGGACAACTCCGCCGCGGCCGAGGCAGCGACTTCCCTACTTATCGAGCGCGGACATCGACGCGTCGCCGTGATTGGCCTCCAGCCGCCGGACCAGGACACATCCAGGGTGCGATTTGACGGCTACACACGCGCGCTCGCTGCGGCGGGGATCGATTTGGATCCCCAACTTGTGGTCGAAGTCAGCAGATATACCCGCGCTGAGGGCTCGCAGGCTATCGAGACGCTGCTCGCGCGCGGGGTCGAGTTCGATGGGGTTTTCTGCTTCAACGACACCCTCGCATTCGGCGCGCTGTACACGCTCGGCGTACATCGAATTTCGGTTCCCGACGAGGTGATGGTGATCGGCTACGACAACATCGAGGAGGGGGGCTTTATCGTCCCCGCGCTGAGCTCCGTCGATCCTGGCGTCGCCGAGTCCTGCGGTCTGATTCTCGACCTGCTGGCCGGCCCTCAGGAAAATTTGCACGGACACATCCCCGTGCCGTTTAGGCTCGTCGAGCGCTGAGCTGACCTGAGCTGACTTGACCTGACTTGACTTGAACGGTCCGGTCCGCGTCACAACTCAGCGCGACCTTAAAGCAAAAAACCCCGGCTTGACCGGGGTTTCACTTGCTGGGGTACCTGGACTCGAACCAAGAACAAAAGAATCAGAATCTTCCGTGTTGCCAATTACACCATACCCCAAGGCGGCCTACCGAAGCATGCCGACTAGTCACTCTAACCCACCGAACGCGAGACTCCAAAATCGAGCGCGTACCGCCGGGCGCGTCGCGATCAGCGGTGCAGCAGATCCGAGTTGATCGCGTTCGCCGTACGCCCACCTGCACCCGCGGCAACAATCAGCTGCTGCGGTCCGGGCGGCGTGGAGTCCCCCGCGGCGTACACCGACGGCACACTCGTGCGTCCATCAGCGTCGACAACAACGAGGCCATCGGCGGTGAAGTCGAGCCCCAGAGCATCCGCATAGCCCAAACCTGTCGAGAAGATGGGGCGCACAAAAATGCCCTCGCGCGCGATCGTCTCGCCGTCGGCCATCACCACACCGGTCAGACCAGAACGGTCGCCAGCGACATCGGCCACTGCACGTCGATCGATCCGGATGCCCCGGGTGGCCAGCGATTCCTCATCGGCGACGCTCACCTCGGCGACACCGTTCGTAAACACAATGAGGTCGCGGCTCCACTGCGACAGCAGCAGGGCGCGCTCGGCGAGGTCGTCCGTCTCGCCGATGAGGGCGATGGGGCGGTCGGCGTACTCGTAGGCGTCACAGGCGACACAACTGTGGATGCTGGTGCCATAGAACGACCGCAGGGTCGGCAGCGCGGGAAGCTTTTCGGTGAGGCCGGTGGCCAGCAGCACGGTGCGAGTGCGGTGTGCGGCGCCGGTTTTGTCGGTCACCACCAGCTCGTCGCTGTCGCGAACGATACCGGTCACCTGGGTCTTGAGAAAACCCGACTCGGGGTACGCGGCGAGCTCGTCGCGCCCGAGGGCACGCAGTTCCATCGGCGAGACGCCGTCGCGCGAGAGATAGCCGTGGGAGGCGAGTGTCACCGCATTGCGCGGACGGTTGCTGTCGAGAACTAGGGTGCGGCGCCGGGCGCGCACGAGGTTGAGGGCGGAGGAGAGGCCTGCTGCTCCCCCACCAATCACCACAACGTCCCAGGTGGAGCTGTCTACAGCAGCACCGTCTGCGGTCACAGCAGGGTCCGCAGCTTCGCCAGACGAGCCAGCGTCGAGTCCTGGCCGAGCAGCTCCATGGACTCAAAGAGCGGCGGGCTGATGCGACGACCGGAGATCGCGGCACGGAGAGGTCCGAACGCGAGGCGCGGCTTCAGCTCGAGACCATCGATGAGCGCAACCCGCAGGGCAGCCTCAATGGTCTCGTGGCGCCAGTCGAGCAGCGGCTCGAGCGCGTCGATGGCCGCTCCGAGAATCGGGTCAGCCTCGGGCTTGGGAATCGCCTCGGCATCGTACTTGAGCGCGTCGTCCGAGATAAAGAAAAACGCGAGCAGGCCGGATGCTTCGCCAAGAAGCTGCATACGCTCCTGCACCAGCGGGGTGGCCGCCAACAAAATCGCGAGGTCTTCGGGCGTGAGGATGTAGTCGCCGAGGTACGGCACCAGGCGGCGAGCGAGCTCATCGGTCGACAGCAGACGAATGTGGTCACCGTTGAGTGACTCGGCCTTTTTGAGGTCGAATCGCGCCGGGTTCGGGTTGACGTCAACCACGTCGAACGCGGCCACCATCTCCTCGATCGAGAACACGTCGCGGTCGTGGCTGAGCGACCAGCCGAGCAGCGCGAGGTAGTTGATGAGGCCCTCGGGAATGAATCCGCGGTCGCGGTGGTGGAACAGGTTCGACTCGGGGTCGCGCTTGCTCAGCTTTTTGTTGTTCTCCCCCATGACATAGGGAAGGTGGCCGAAGCGCGGAATGTAGTCGGTGATGCCGATCTCGATGAGCGCGTGATACAGCGCGATCTGGCGCGGGGTGCTTGAGAGCAGGTCTTCACCGCGCAGCACGTGGGTGATCCCCATCAGCGCATCGTCGACGGGGTTCACAAAGGTATAGAGGGGAGCACCGTTGGGGCGCACAACAACAAAGTCGGTGAACGATCCCTGCGGGAAGGTGATCTCGCCGCGCACGAGGTCGTCGAAGCTGAGCTCGGTGTCTGGCACCCGCAGGCGCAGGGCCGGCTGGCGTCCCTCGGCCTTGTAGGCGGCGATCGCCTCGGCGGTCAGTTCACGCTCGAAGTTGTCGTAGCCCTGCTTGGGGTCGCGACCGTTGGCGACGTTGCGCGCCTCGATCTCCTCGCCGGTGGCGAAGCTCTCGTAGAGGTGACCCGATGCCTTGAGCTTCTCGATGACGCTCTGGTAGATGTCGCCGCGCTCAGACTGGCGGTACGGAGCATCCGGCCCCCCAATGTCGATGCCCTCATCCCAATCGATGTTCAGCCACCGGAGCGCATCGAGGAGCTGCTCGTAGCTCTCCTCGGAGTCACGCGCGGCGTCGGTGTCTTCGATGCGGAAGATCAGCTTGCCTCCCGTGTGCCGGGCGTAGGCCCAGTTGAACAGGGCCGTGCGGATCAGGCCAACGTGCGGCGTTCCCGTCGGCGAAGGGCAGAAGCGGACTCGGACGGCGTCACCGGTTGCGGTGGTAAAGGCAGCAGACATATCGCCTGACATTCTATCGGCGTTGTGCGCGCGCTGAGGCAGGCGGGATTTACACCCGGTCTACCCCCGCCGAGGGGACTTTGGGCTCTGACCTCGGCACCCCTCCCAGCGGTTCCATAGAGGTATACGTCACTGCGGATGAGAAGAGGAGAAGATGATGCTCGAGTCAGACCACGACGAAGAGGGATGGTCCCCCCAGGGACCGGTCACCGAACTCTCACACGAACGAAATTGGGAACTGCTGGAGGCCGCCGCATTCGGCCGCCTCGGGGTGAGTGTGGACAACAAACCCCGCATCTACCCGGTGAACTACTGTGCGCTCGGCCGCAGCATCCTGTTCCGCACTGCCGCGGGCACCAAGCTGCACGACCTGCTCACCAACCGCGATGTGGTGTTCGAAGTTGACGGCCGCACCGACCACGCCACCTGGAGCGTCATTGTCGACGGCACCGCCCACGTGGTCGACGACCCCGACGAGACCGCCCGGGCCGACCGCCTGCCGATGCCGCACTGGATCCCGACCGCG
>Ga0247807_10000106_pt1 | contig 70393 bp, 66 predicted proteins | sample UWRJL074202C1_FD_179931 | JGI IMG/M metagenome (GOLD analysis project Ga0247807, IMG submission 179931) | Plant litter microbial communities from Arlington Agricultural Research Station in Wisconsin, United States - UWRJ-L074-202C-1 | ecosystem: Environmental > Terrestrial > Plant litter >...
CGAGGGTTTTGAGGGCCCTCGTACGGCCAACACCGTAGATGTAAGTCAGTGCGACCTCTACGCGCTTGTCGCGCGGGATGTCGACGCCGGCTAGACGTGCCATGGTGGCTTCTCCTGTGAGTGAGTGGAGGTATGGACGACACCGGTGCCAGGGCCTCCAACCCTGGGTGTCCATCTCAAGGCCTGAGCCGCAAGACTTATTGGTGTCGTTCTATTCGTTATTTAGTTGTTTAGGCCTCGATACGCTGCTGCGACTTCGTCGCGGCGGCTCCTCGACCTTGAACCTCCGGTTGATATCGCTTCGCGATGTCAACCTTCGGTTCAACCCTGGCGCTGCTTGTGACGCGGGTTGGACTTGCAGATAACCATCACGTTTCCGTTGCGGCGAATAACGCGGCAGTGGTCACAGATGGGCTTGACGCTGGGGTTTACCTTCATGATGATTCCTTGTTTCGCTGTCTTCGTACTCGGGGTGTGCCCCGAGACGTTACTTCTCAGCGAACTTACGAGCCTTGCCCAATATTTGGGGGTAGGGACTACTTGTAGCGGTAGGTGATCCGGCCGCGGGTCAGGTCGTACGGGCTGAGTTCGACAACGACCCGGTCCTCAGGAAGGATTCGGATGTAGTTCTGTCGCATTTTGCCCGAGATGTGAGCAAGCACCTTGTGGCCGTTGGTCAGCTCAACGCGGAACATTGCGTTGGGCAGAGCTTCGACTACTGCGCCTTCAATCTCGATGACACCGTCTTTTTTGGCCATAGCCTCTTCGTCGCTAAAAGTTTGTGTAAGTTCGCTGGTCTGCGTAGATTTTGTGAACCCGGATTGATTCTGGCGGCACGCCAAAAGCGTCCGGAAACACCAAGGATCAAGCTTATGTCATTCCCGGGCGTTTCGCCACTCCTGTGCTAGCGAATGCCGTGGGTCGAGCTCGTCGAGACCAATCGAGCTCGTCGAGATCTCGGGCGTGAATGCCTCGACAGGCTCGGCAGGTCTCGACAAGCTCGACCCGCTTTGGCGTTAAGCAATAGGAGTTGGGGTCACGCCGAAGGAAGCGAGGCCGGCAGCTCCCCCATCGTGGGCGGTGAGCACCCAGATGCCGTCGGCATGAACCGCGACGGAGTGCTCCCAGTGGGCAGCATCCGCGCCGTCATTGGTCGCGACGGTCCAGTCATCGGCAAGAGTGTGGGTCTCGATAGAGCCACCAACGACCATGGGTTCGATCGCCACAACCAGACCGGGCTTCACCGCGGGGCCTGCCTCGCGCACGCGGTAGTTGAACACGGGAGGGTCCTCGTGCATCGACCGACCGATACCGTGACCGACGTAGTCCTCGAGAATGCCGTAGTCGGCAACCGCCTCGATCGCATCCTCGATCGCCCCACCGATCTCGTTGAGCTTGCGCGCGGAGGCGAGCGCCGCGATCCCGGCCCAGAGCGAGCGCTCGGTTGCATCCGAGAGCTGCTGACGGGATGCGACGAGTTCGGGATTGTCGGGATCCGGCACGACAACGGTGATCGCCGAGTCGCCGTTCCAGCCCTGGAACTGGGCGCCGCTGTCGATCGAAACGATGTCGCCGGCACGGATGACGCGGGAGCCGGGCATCCCGTGCACGACCTCGTCGTTCACGCTCACGCACACCGTGTGGCTGTAGCCGGGCACGAGCTGAAAGTTGGGCTCGGCACCAGCGGCGCGGATGACCGATTCCGCAATCGCATCCAACTCGAGAGTCGTGATCCCGGGACGAATCGCCTCACGCACCGCGTCGAGTGATGCGGCCGTGATGCGTCCGGGCTCGATCATGAGCCGAAGTTCCTCCGGCGTCTTGTAGATCTTCTTCGAGCCGAAGGCCACGGGCTATGCCGAAAGCGAGTCTGGCAGAGCGAGTCCACGAGCATCGAGCGCCGCGGCAATGCGGTCACTCACCTCATCGATCTCGCCGAGTCCGTCGACCTCGATGAGGAGGCCACGCTCGCGGAAGACCGGAATCAGTGGAGCGGTCTCGCGAGCGAAAACATCCTGGCGGTGCCGGATGGCTTCTTCGGTGTCGTCGGCGCGACCCTGCTCAACCGCACGCTTGCGCAAGCGAGCAACGACCTCTTCCTTGTCTGCAAGCAGGAAGATGACGGCGTCGAGCGCTTGTCCCCTACCCGCGAGCAACTCGTCGAGGTACTCGATCTGGTCAACCGTGCGCGGGTAACCGTCGAGCAGAAATCCGTCGCGAGCGTCGGGTTCCTCCAAGCGAGCGGTCACGAGAGCGTTGGTGAGTGAATTGGGAACGTAGTCCCCCGCGTCCACAATCGCTTTGACCTCGACACCCAGGGGGGTCTGGTTGCGAATGTTCTCACGGAAGATGTCACCAGTCGCGATGGCAGGGATGCCATAGCGCTCGGTGAGGCGAGCGGCCTGCGTTCCCTTACCAGCGCCAGGAGGGCCGACGATAAGGAGGCGCGTCAACGAAGGAGCCCTTCGTAGTGACGCTGCTGCAGCTGCGAGTCGATCTGCTTGACGGTCTCAAGACCAACACCCACGATGATCAAGATGCTCGCGCCACCGAACGGGAAGTTCGTGTTGGCGCCGACGAGCACGAGAGCGATGAGCGGAATAAGGGCGACAAGACCGAGGTACAGCGATCCGGGGAGCGTGACACGGGTCAGAACGTAGTCGAGATACTCGGCCGTAGGACGCCCAGCACGGATACCGGGGATGAACCCGCCGTACTTCTTCATGTTGTCAGCGACTTCCTCCGGGTTGAAGGTGATCGCGACGTAGAAGTACGTGAAGCCGACAATGAGCAGGAAGTACAGCAGCATGTAAAGCGGGTGATCGCCCTTGGTGAGGTAGTTGTTGATCCAGGTAACCCACTCGGCGGGAGCCTGACCAGCGGCGGGCTGGTTGAACTGCGCGATGAGGGCGGGCAGGTACAACAGCGACGAGGCAAAGATGACGGGCACAACGCCGGCCATATTGACCTTGATCGGGATGTAGGTGTTGTTGCCCCCGAAGGTGCGCCTACCGACCATGCGCTTGGCGTACTGCACGGGGATTCGCCGCTGCGATTGCTCGACAAACACGACCGCGGCCATGATCAGGATTCCCACCGCGATGACCAGCAAGAAGGTCTCGAAGCCCTGCGCAACCTGGATGCTCCAGAGCGAGTTCGGGAAGGTTGCGGAGATGGACGTGAAGATCAGCAGCGACATACCGTTGCCGATGCCGCGCTCGGTGATGAGCTCGCCCATCCACATGATGAGACCAGTGCCCGCGGTCATGGTGATGACCATGAGCATGATGGCGTACCAGGCCTCGTTGGTGATGAGCTGGCCACACTCGGCGACGCCGCTCGTCGTGGGGAACAGCGCACCACTGCGCGCGACCGTGATGAGCGTGGTCGACTGCAGAATAGCGAGAGCGATCGTGAGGTAACGCGTGTACTGCGTCAGGCGGGACTGGCCGGCCTGGCCCTCCTTGTAGAGGGTCTCGAAGTGAGGGATGACCACGCGCAGGAGCTGCACGATAATCGACGCGGTGATGTAGGGCATGATGCCGAGCGCGAAGATCGACAGCTGCAGCAGCGCACCACCACTGAAAAGGTTGATGAGGTCATAGAGACCACCGGACGCGGATCCCGCGGCCAAACACGTTTGTACGTTGCCGAAATCGACGAACGGTGCAGGGATGAACGATCCCAGACGGAACAGCGCAACGATGCCGAGCGTGAACCCGATCTTCCTGCGAAGGTCAGGCGTGCGGAATATCCGCGCGACAGCTCTAAACACAAGGCCTCCGATTTATCTTTTGAAGTGCAGTTCGGGTGGGGCTCCGCCAAGGGAACCCCACCCGAATAAACCCGTTGGGTTAGTTACTTGACCGAACCGCCTGCGGCAACGATCTTCTGCTCAGCAGAGCCAGAGACCTTGTCGACTGCAACGTTCAGCTTAACCGCAATATCACCCGAACCAAGAACCTTGACCTTTTCGTTCTTACGAACGGCACCCTTGGCGACGAGATCACTGATCGTGACGTCTCCACCCGAGGGGTACAGCTCAACAAGCTTCTCGAGGTTTACGACCTGGTACTCGACGCGGAACGGGTTCTTGAACCCGCGCAGCTTCGGAGCACGCATGACGAAGTTGATGTTTCCACCCTCAAAGCCGGGACGCATCGAGTAACGAGCCTTGGTTCCCTTGGTTCCACGACCCGCGGTCTTACCCTTGGAGCCTTCACCACGACCGACGCGCGTGCGCTCCTTCTTGGCACCGGGTGCTGGGCGCAGGTGGTGCACCTTCAGAACCTGGGGACGCGAAGCGGACTCGGCCTGGTCGGCCTTGGGCGCTGCCTTCTTGGCCGGAGCCTTGGCAACGGTCTCGTCGGACTTAGCCGCTGCTGCCTTGGCGGGAGCTGCCTTAGCGGCGGTCTCCTTCTTGGGAGCTGCTGCCTTGGCTGCGGTTTCCTTCTTCGGTGCAGCAGCCTTGGCCGGAGCCTTGTCTGCAGCAGCCTTAGCGGCGGGAGCCTTCTTGGGCTCGGCCGCCTTCTTCTCTTCAGCCATTAGTCAATCTCCTCGACCTTGACAAGGTGAGCGACAGTGCGAACGTAGCCGCGGTTCTGCGAGTTGTCCTCGCGAACGACGACGTCACCGATGCGGTGCAGCCCGAGGCTGCGCAGGGTGTCGCGCTGGTTCTGCTTCTCACTGATTTTGGACTTGATCTGGGTTACCTTCAGGCGAGCAGCCATCAGACACCTGCCTTTTCGCTTGCAGCGGCACGAGTCTCGGCCTCTACGCGAAGCAGGCGAGCCGGCACGACGTGCTCGACGTCGAGTCCACGACGTGCGGCAACCGCACGAGGCTCCTCAAGCTGCTTGAGAGCAGCGACCGTCGCGTGCACGATGTTGATCGTGTTGGACGAACCGAGCGACTTGCTCAGAACGTCGTGGATGCCCGCGCACTCGAGTACGGCACGCACCGGACCACCGGCGATAACACCGGTACCAGCGGATGCCGGACGCAGCAGCACTACGCCAGCTGCGGCCTCGCCCTGCACGGGGTGGGGGATGGTTACTCCGACGCGGGGAACGCGGAAGAAGTTCTTCTTCGCTTCCTCAACGCCCTTGGAGATAGCCGTGGGAACTTCGCGTGCCTTGCCGTAGCCGACACCCACCAGTCCGTTGCCGTCTCCGACGACGACGAGTGCGGTGAAGCTAAAGCGACGACCACCCTTGACGACCTTGGAGACGCGGTTGATGGTGACGACGCGCTCGAGGAACTGGCTCTTCTCGGCGTCACGGCTGTTGCCGCGGTCACGGTTGGGGTTGCGCTCGCGACCGCCACGGCGGGCCTCACGAGGCTCATTGGCGAGATCCGTTGCGGGAGCATCGGTCACTGCCTCAGCAGTGACAGTCTCGGTCGCGACAGCCTCGGTGGGCTCAACAGCCACGTCCTGCTCCTTGTTGGTGTTAGTTGCGTCGGTCACAGGTTCAGCCCGCCTTCGCGTGCGCCGTCGGCGATCGCTGCTACGCGGCCTGCGTAGCGGCTTCCACCGCGGTCGAAGACAACTGCTTCGACGCCTGCGGCCTTGGCGCGCTCGGCGACGAGTTCGCCAACCTTGCGTGCCTTAGCGGTCTTGTCGCCATCGAACGTACGAAGGTCAGCCTCGAGAGTCGAAGCGGATGCCAGCGTGTGGCCCTTCGAGTCATCCACGACCTGCACGAATACGTGACGGGCCGAGCGGGTGACAACGAGACGGGGACGAGCTTCGGTGCCCACGACCTTCTTGCGAAGGCGTGCGTGGCGACGGCTCTTAGCGGCCGACTTGCTCTTGCCTCTGGTGCCTGTAGCCATGATTACTTACCACTCTTTCCGGCCTTGCGACGGACGACTTCGCCCGCGTAACGCACACCCTTGCCCTTGTAAGGCTCTGGCTTGCGCAACTTACGAATGTTGGCCGCGACTTCGCCGACAGCCTGCTTGTCGATACCGCTGACCGTCAGCTTGTTGTTGCCCTCGACCGTGAAGCTGATGCCAGCCGGCGGGTCGACGGTGATGGAGTGCGAGTAGCCGAGTGCGAACTCAACCGAGTTGCCCTTGGCGGTAACGCGGTAACCAGTTCCAACGACCTCGAGGCCCTTGGTGTATCCGTCGGTAACGCCGACGATCTGGTTAGCGATGAGCGTGCGGGTCAGGCCGTGCAGCGAACGCGACTCGCGCTCGTCGTCCGGACGGGTAACCAGCAGCTGGCCGTCTTCGATTGCGACCTGGATGGGCGACTTGACGCTGAGCGTCAGTTCACCCTTCGGGCCCTTAACCGCGACATCCTGGCCGTCGATCTTGATGTCGACACCCGTGGGGATGACGATAGGAAGTCTTCCAATACGTGACATGACTAGTTACCACACGTAGGCGAGGACTTCCCCACCCACGCCCTTCTTGGAAGCCTCTTTGTCGGTCAGCAGACCAGAGGAGGTGGACAGGATTGCGACGCCGAGGCCACCGAGAACGCTGGGGATCTCCGTCGACTTTGCGTAAACACGAAGGCCGGGCTTCGACACGCGCTTGATGCCCACAATGGAGCGCTCGCGGTTCGGACCGTACTTGAGGTCGATCGTCAGGGTCTGGCCTACGCGAGCGTCCTCGACCTTCCATCCGGAAATGTAACCCTCAGTCTTGAGCATTTCCGCGATGTGAAGCTTGAGCTTGCTGCTGGGCAGCGAAACAGTGTCGTGGTACGCCGAGTTGGCGTTACGCAGTCTGGTCAGCAGGTCTGCGACCGGATCTGTCATTGTCATGATGTGTATCCAAATCTCGCCCGGTTTCGGCATCCGTTACACGGAGTACCGACCTAGTCGATCAGCGTGCCCGAGGTTGGGCACTGGGTGGTGTTACTTGGTCGTCGTCTCGTTGGAACGGAACGGGAAGCCGAGTGCCTTGAGCAGCGCGCGGCCTTCGTCGTTGTTCTTCGCGGTCGTAACGATCGTGATGTCGAATCCGCGTACGCGGTCGATCTTGTCCTGGTCGATCTCGTGGAACATTGACTGCTCGGTGAGACCGAAGGTGTAGTTGCCGTTGCCGTCGAACTGCTTGTCGCTGAGTCCACGGAAGTCGCGGATACGGGGCAGTGCGAGCGTCACGAGACGGTCCAGGAACTCCCAGGCGCGGTCGCCACGAAGCGTGACGTGTGCACCAATGGGCTGGCCCTCGCGCAGCTTGAACTGAGCGATCGACTTGCGAGCGTTCGTGACCTGAGGCTTCTGGCCGGTGATCGCGGTGAGGTCCTTGACCGCACCGTCGATGATCTTGCCGTCGCGAGCTGCCTCACCGACACCGGTGTTGACAACGATCTTGACGAGCCCAGGAACCTGGTGAACGTTCGTGAAACCGAAGTCCTTCTTGAGCTGCGGAGCAATCTCGGCGCGGTACTTCTGCTTCAGGCGCGGCTGGATTTTGCCAGCTGCGGGGGCAGTTGCAGTGTCAGTCATTAGTCAGCGTCCTTCTCGGCTGCAGCTTCTGCATCCTTCTTGGGCTTCGAAGCGGCCTTGGCGGGCTTCTTCTCTGCCTCGACGGCGTCTCCCTTGAGAGCCTTCGACTTCTTGGTCTCTACGCGACGCGACTCCTTGAAGAAACGGACGCGCGTGGTCTTGCCACGGTCGTCGGTCTCTTCACGGAAGCCCACGCGAGCGGGGAGCTTGGTGTCGGGGTTGACGAGAGCGACGTTGGACACGTGAATGGGTGCCTCCATCGTCTCGATGCCACCGGTCTTGGTGCCACGCTGGGTCTGGCCAACACGAACGTGCTTGGTGACGAAGTTGACACCCTCCACGATGATGCGGTCCTTGCCGGCGATGATGCCGATGACGCGACCCTGCTTGCCACGGTCTCCGCCGCGGTCCTGGGTCGGGCCTGAGATGACCTGCACGAGGTCGCCCTTACGAATGTTTGCCATGACTTACAGCACCTCCGGTGCCAGCGAGATGATCTTCATGAACTTCTTGTCGCGAAGCTCACGACCGACCGGTCCGAAGATGCGGGTACCACGGGGGTCTCCGTCAGCCTTCAGGATTACGGCGGCGTTCTCGTCGAACTTGATGTACGAACCGTCGGGACGACGGGTCTGCTTGACGACGCGAACGATGACGGCCTTGACCACATCGCCCTTCTTGACGTTTCCGCCGGGGATCGCGTCCTTGACCGTAGCGACGATGACGTCACCGAGGCCCGCGTAACGACGGCCGGAGCCACCGAGTACACGGATCGTGAGGAGCTCCTTGGCGCCGGTGTTGTCGGCGACCTTGACTCTGGATTCCTGCTGAAGCATTACTTCGCCTTTTCGAGGATCTCGACCAGGCGCCAGCGCTTGGTAGCGCTGAGCGGACGGGTCTCGCTGATGAGAACGAGGTCACCGATGCCGGCCGAGTTGGCCTCGTCGTGAACCTTGACCTTGGACGTACGGCGGATGACCTTGCCGTACAGGGGGTGCTTTACGCGGTCCTCAACCTCGACAACGATGGTCTTATCCATCTTGTCGCTCGTCACGTAGCCGCGACGGGACTTGCGGTAACCGCGAACGAGCTCGGCAGTCTCGACTGCTGCCTCTTCTGTGACCTTAGCCATGACTATGCCTCCTTCGTGTCTTCAGTGGCTTCCGCAGCAGCTGCGTCGGCCTTCTTGGTCTTCTTTGCTGCCTTGGCCGGAACCTCGACTGCAACGGGGGTTGCCCGGATGCCCAGCTCGCGCTCACGGATAACCGTGTAGATACGAGCAATGTCGCGCTTGACAGCGCGGATGCGTCCGTGGCTTTCGAGCTGTCCGGTCGCGGACTGGAAACGAAGGTTGAAGAGTTCTTCCTTCGCCTTCTTCAGTTCGTCAACGAGACGCTCGTCTTCAAATGTGTCGAGCTCGACAGGTGCGAGCTCCTTGGAACCGATCGCCATTATGCGTCGCCCTCCTCGCGCTTGATGATGCGTGCCTTGAGGGGCAGCTTGTGAATTGCACGAGTCATTGCTTCACGAGCAAGTTCCTCGCTGACGCCGGCGACCTCGAAGAGGACGCGACCTGGCTTGACGTTGGCGACCCACCACTCGGGCGAACCCTTACCGGAACCCATGCGGGTTTCGGCGGGCTTCTTGGTCAGCGGGCGGTCGGGGTAGATGTTGATCCACACCTTTCCGCCACGCTTGATGTGACGCGTCATGGCGATACGAGCTGCCTCGATCTGCCGGTTGGTCACATAGGCGGGGGTGAGTGCCTGGATGCCGAACTCGCCGAACGAGACGACGGTTCCACCAGTTGCCTGGCCACTACGACCGGGGTGGTGCTGCTTGCGGTGCTTGACCTTACGTGGGATCAACATGGTTACGCCTCAACTCCTGCTGCGACCGGCGCGTCTGCCTTGGGAGCAGAGTTGCGCGGCGGACGGCTGTCGCGGCGATCGCCGCCACGGTCGTCACGACGCTCCGGACGGGATGACTTCTGGTTAGCCTGCTCGCGAGCAAGCTCCTTGTTGGTGATGTCGCCCTTGTAGATCCAGACCTTCACACCGATACGGCCGAACGTCGTCTTGGCCTCGTAGAAGCCGTAGTCGATGTTGGCGCGCAGGGTGTGCAGCGGAACGCGACCCTCACGGTAGAACTCGGAGCGGCTCATTTCTGCACCACCGAGACGACCGGATACCTGGATACGAACACCCTTGACCGAACCGACACGCTGAGCGCCCTGGAGGCCCTTGCGCATTGCACGGCGGAACGCCACACGAGCAGCGAGCTGCTCGGCGATGCCCTGGGCAACGAGCTGAGCCTCAGCCTCGGGGTTCTTGACCTCGAGGATGTTGAGCTGGATCTGCTTGCCGGTGAGCTTCTCGAGGTCGGAGCGAATGCGCTCTGCCTCGGCTCCACGGCGACCGATCACGATGCCCGGGCGGGCGGTGTGGATGTCGACGCGGACGCGGTCACGGGTGCGCTCGATCTCGATGCGGGCTACGCCTGCACGGTCGAGGGAGGTCTTGAGCAGCGAACGGATCTTGACGTCTTCAGCAACGTAGTCGCTGTAGCGCTGTCCGGCCTTGGTGCTGTCAGAGAACCAACGCGACACGTGGTCGGTCGTAATTCCCAGACGGAAACCGTATGGATTTACTTTCTGTCCCATTACTTCTTCCCTGCCTTCACGGCCTTGGACTTGCCGGCGGCCTTCTCGACGTCGGCTTCGCTCGGCGTTGCCAGCACGATCGTGATGTGGCTGGTGCGCTTGAGGATCTGGAAAGCACGTCCCTGTGCACGCGGCTGGAACCGCTTCAGGGTGGTGCCCTCATCAACGTAGGCCTGCGAAACAAACAGGTCCTGCTCGTCGAGGTAGCTGTTCTCGGCATCCGCCTTCACACGAGCGTTGGCCATGGCCGACGCAACGAGCTTGTAGACGGGCTCGCTCGCACCCTGGGGGGCGAACTTGAGGATAGCGAGAGCCTCAACGGCCTGCTTGCCGCGGATCAGGTTGACAACGCGACGTGCCTTGGTGGGGGTGACGCGAATGTGCTTTACGCGTGCGATTGACTCAACCATTAGCGGCGACGACCCTTCTTGTCATCCTTCACGTGTCCACGGAAGGTGCGCGTCGGCGAGAACTCGCCGAGCTTGTGACCAACCATGGTCTCGGTGACGAACACCGGGATGTGCTTGCGACCGTCGTGCACTGCGATGGTGTGTCCCAGCATTGCGGGGATGATCATCGAGCGACGCGACCAGGTCTTGATTACGTTCTTGCTACCGGCCTCATTCGCCTTAACGACCTTCTGCAGCAGGTGGTCGTCGACGAAGGGGCCCTTCTTCAGACTGCGTGGCATCTTCGGTACTCCTACTTGCGCTTCTTGCCGACATTGCGGCGGCGAACGATGAGCTTGTCAGAGGGCAGCTTGCGCTTACGCGTGCGGCCTTCCTTCTGGCCCCAGGGGCTAACGGGGTGACGTCCACCGGACGTCTTACCCTCACCACCACCGTGGGGGTGGTCTACCGGGTTCATGGCGACACCACGCACGGTCGGGCGAACGCCCTTCCAGCGCATACGGCCGGCCTTTCCCCAGTTGATGTTGGACTGCTCGGCGTTGCCGACCTCACCGATCGTGGCGCGGCAGCGAACATCCACGTTGCGGATTTCACCGGACGGCAGACGAAGCTGCGCGTATGGGCCATCCTTGGCGACGAGACGAACCGACGCACCAGCGGAGCGAGCCATCTTGGCGCCACCACCCGGGCGAAGCTCGATCATGTGGATGACGGTACCGACGGGGATGTTCTTCAGCGGCAGGTTGTTACCCGGCTTGATGTCAGCCGAGGGGCCCGACTCTACGATGTCGCCCTGGTTCAGCTTGTTCGGGGCGATGATGTAGCGCTTGGTTCCGTCAACGAAGTGCAGCAGCGCGATGCGCGCCGTGCGGTTGGGGTCGTACTCGATGTGAGCGACCTTGGCGTTGACGCCATCCTTGTCGTTGCGCTTGAAGTCGATAACGCGGTACTGGCGCTTGTGGCCACCACCAACGTGACGGCTCGTGATGCGACCGGCGTTGTTACGTCCACCGGTCTTGGGCAGGGGACGAAGCAGCGACTTCTCGGGAGTCGAGCGCGTGATCTCGGCAAAGTCTGCAACCGAAGAACCGCGACGACCTGGAGTCGTGGGCTTGTACTTACGAATAGCCATGGTGTTTTCTCCTCAGTCCCTAGCCGACAGCCGTGAAGATGTCGATGGAACCGGACTTGAGCGTGACGATTGCACGCTTGATGTCCTTGCGCTTGCCGATACCGAACTTGGTGCGACGGGTCTTGCCCGTGCGGTTCAGGGTGTTGACCGAAGCAACCTTCACGGAGAAGATCTTTTCGATAGCGAGCTTGATCTCCGTCTTGTTTGCACGGGGGTCAACCTCGAACGTGTACTTGCCGTCGTCGATCAGGTTGTAGCTCTTCTCGGAAACGACGGGCGCGAGGATGATGTCGCGCGGGTCCTTGTACGTCTCGGCGCTCATGCGCTGACCTCTTCCTTGGAAGCCTTGGTGTTCCACGCGACGAACTCGTCGAACGCGCCCTTAGTGAAGACGATGTCGTCACTCACGAGAACGTCGTACGCGTTGAGCTGGTCGAACGGCAGAACGTGAACGGTGGACAGGTTACGAACGCTCTTGTAGCTGAGCTCGTCGTCGCGCTGGAGAACGATAAGCACGTTCTTCGAGGGCGCGATGTCGGTCAGCAGAGCGGCGATGGCCTTGGTCGATGGGGCGTCGCCGACGGACAGTGCGTCGATGACGTGCAGGCGCTCACCACGAGCCCGGTCGGAGAGAACTCCGCGCAGAGCTGCGGCGATCATCTTCTTGGGGGTGCGCTGCGAGTAGTCACGCGGCTGCGGGCCGTGGACCGTTCCACCACCGCGGTGCTGCGGCATGCGAACGGAACCCTGGCGAGCACGGCCGGTGCCCTTCTGCTTGAACGGCTTGACGCCCGAACCGGACACCTCGCCGCGGCCCTTGGTCTTGTGCGTTCCCTGGCGAGCTGCTGCGCGCTGGGCTACAACGACCTGGTGGATCAGCGGAACGTTGGTCTGGACGTCGAACACCTCGGCGGGGAGGTCAGCCGAGCCGACCTTCTTGCCCTTGGCGTCGATAACGTCGATGGATGCGTTAGCCATGAGCTACGCCCCCTTCACTGCGTTGCGGACGAAAACGATGCGACCACGAGCGCCGGGAACTGCGCCCTTGACGAGCAGGATGCCCTTCTCGAGGTCGACCGAGTGGACGGTCAGGTTCAGCACGGTGACGCGGTCGCCACCCATACGACCGGCCATGCGCATGCCCTTGAAGACACGGCTGGGGGTCGAGGAAGCACCGATCGAGCCGGGCTTGCGGTGGTTACGGTGCGAACCGTGGCTGGACGAAACACCGGCGAAGTTGTGACGCTTCATAACACCGGCGAATCCCTTGCCCTTGCTGGTGCCCATAACGTCCACCTTCTTGCCGGGCTCGAAGATGTCGACGGTGAGCTCCTGGCCGAGGCTGTACTCGCTCGTGTCGTCGGTGCGGAGTTCCGTGAGGTGACGGCGAGGCGTGACGCCTGCCTTGTCGAAGTGACCGGTGAGGGGCTTCGTGACCTTACGGGGGTCAATCTGGCCGTAGGCGATCTGAACGGCGGTGTAGCCGTCGACTTCCTGCGAACGCAGCTGGGTGACAACGTTGGGGGTGATCTCGACGACGGTTACGGGAACGAGCTTGTTGTTCGCATCCCAAACCTGCGTCATGCCGAGCTTCTTGCCCAGCAGACCCTTGGTGTTCTTAGACATTATGTTTTCCTATCGGCTCTCGAAGCTCTGTGCTCGCTAGAGACTTAGAGCTTGATCTCGATGTTGACGTCCGCGGGGAGGTCGAGTCGCATGAGCGAGTCGACGGCCTTGGGGGTCGGGTCGATGATGTCGATGAGCCGCTTGTGGGTGCGCTTCTCGAAGTGCTCGCGGCTGTCCTTGTACTTGTGAGGAGAGCGGATCACTGCGATCACGTTCTTCTCGGTCGGCAGCGGCACGGGGCCAACAACCGTGGCACCCGCGCGGGTAACCGTGTCGACAATCTTGCGTGCCGAAGAATCGATGACCTCGTGGTCGTACGACTTCAGTCGAATGCGGATCTTCTGTCCCGCCATGACTTCACTCTCTCTCTTATGTACTTCAGGGCCACGCAGTTCGAAGCAGTTTCACTCCGACATGCTCAGCACTTCTGCTTTCGCACCACTGTTTATCTGTCAATTGACTTTGTGTCGCTCCCACCGCGCACGCGCAGCGCTCGGCACGCGAGTTACCGCGCTTGGGAGTTTGAGCTTCTGTTCTGCTCCCCGCGGCCTAGCCTCTAGCTCTTAGAGCTGGGATATGCACTGCCTGGAAGTGATTCACGCGTCGTAACGCGGAAATGTGGAACTAGAAGAGTTTGCCACACTGTGGCATTTGCTGCAACCCGGGCGTGTCGCGCATCGAGGGCAGTTTAGATGCGGCTGGTCGCGATGAGGGTCGTCGTGCCCAGAGCGAAGATTATCGCGGCGGCAAGCATGGCCGCGGCTCCCCCGGCGATCGAGATTATTCCCGCGCCGACCGCTGCCCCGGCGCCCATAGCGACCACAGCGAGAAGCCGGGGTATCCACCGCTGTCCGTGTCCTCCGCCGAGCCGGGAGTCCCTCGCCAGATTGGCGACGGTGTTGGTCACGACGATCGTCGTGACGTCGCTGTTGCCGATGGGCTTTACCGCGGAGACCTGGGCGCCCATGACCGCGGCTAACAGAGCGGTGATGACGAGGAGGGATGGCTCGGGCAGGTCGACCATGGTGAGCCATGCCGTTCCGAGGCCAACGATGATCACGGCGCCGGCCACAAGTATCCACGCGGAGCTGCGCGGGAAGCCCTGGGCCTGGTGGCGACCGATGATGCGACCGCTCACGATTGACCCGACCACGAAGCCCGCGAGAGCGACGGCGTTGTTAAGGAACGGGATGCCGGGCACGCCCACGAGCGCAAAACCCAAGAAGAGCACGTTGCCGGTCATGTTGCCCGTGAACACTCGGTCGAGGGCCAGGTAGCTGACCGCGTCGATGGCGCCAGTGGATGTCGTGAGCAGCAGGAGTCCGATCGTGTACCGGTGCTCGGGTTTCAGTCGGGCCATTGCTCCACGGTACCGCTGTCGGCGGAGGCGGTCGGTGCGTCCCCGCCGAGCTAGCCGAGCAGCTCGCGGAGCTGCTTTTCGGGAGAGGATGCCGGGTCGATCGTCACCCCTCGCTCGTAGTGAGTGATCACGCGCGGGTCGATGTAGCTTGAGCGGGCCACGGCCACGGTGTTACCGAGGGTCGCCGCGACCTCCTTAACTGCCGCAGTCACCACCTTCGCTCGCGCCGTCGCTGATGGCGCCACCCCCGCTTTCGCGAGAGCCACCGCCGCGACAACGGTTCCGCGCAGCGTGCGGAAGTCCTTCGCCGTGAACTCGCCGCCCGTCTGCTCGCGCACGTACTCGTTAATGTCCTCGGCATCCACGGGTCGCCAGAGATCGCCGTCCCTCCAGGCCAGAAGTCTCTCGTCCGCTCCCCTGCGCTTAAGCGATCGCAGCACGGAGGCGAGGTCGGCATCCCGGAAGTCTGACTGCCAAGCCTGCTTGCTCTTGCCCGGGAACGACAGCTTGATGACGTCGCCAGACACCGTCACGTGCTCGCAGTGCAGGGTCGACAGACCGTGACTGCCGTGCTCGGTGGCGTAGCGCTCCGAGCCCACGCGCAACGATCCGGAGTCGAGCATGCGGAACCCTGCCGCGAGTGCGCGCTGCCTCGAGGGTGTCGTGTCACGCAGGTCCGCGGTCACCCGGCGACGCGCAGAGGGAAGGGATGCCGCAAGCTCCAGCGCACGATCGAACTTCACGCGGTCCCGGGCCATGCGCCAGTCTGGGTGATACATGTACTGGGTGCGGCCCGCTGCATCCACTCCAGTCGCCTGCACGTGACCGTTGGAGTGGGGCGAGATCCAGACACTCGTCCACGCCGGGGGTATAACGAGCTCCTGGATGCGCGCCTTATCTTCGGCGGAGACGGGCTTGCCGTCACTATCCAGATAGCGAAAGCCCTTGCCGCTCGGCTTGCGAGTGAGTCCTGGGCCGCGTGTGTTGCTACGCCTGAGTCGGGGCATGAGGGCAACACTACGACCGCACAACGGGGGCAGGACGGGGGTTGACACCGGGGTCGTGACAGCACAAATGAAGGAGATGTTAAGGGTTCGCCACAGGGTCTCGGGGATGCCTGGGGGTTGCTGCCCACATCTCCTTCATTTGGGCAGCACGAGGCGAGCGTTTGAGCCTGGGCAGGGTGGGTCAACGAGCGGGTGAAACCCCCGACTGTTGACAGGTTCAACGGCTATTCTGGCGGGATGCGTTCTCTTGCCGCGGCATCCGTCGTGCTTCTTCTTCTTCTTGCCGGATGCTCGGCTTCGCCGGACGAAGGCGATGCACCAACGGTCGTCAGCGTGCCTACCGATGCCGCGACCATTTCTGCCGGTGTCGACCTCGTTGCCGAGGGCGGGCTCGTGCTCGTCGAACCCGGAACGTACACGGAGACGGTCATCGTCGACAAACCGGGCGTGACCGTTCGCGGACTCGACCGCAACGAGGTCGTCGTTGACGGTGAGGGGCTGCGACCCGAGGGCATTGTCGTCATTGCCGACGGCGTGCGGGTCGAGAACCTCACCGTGCGCTCCCACACCTTTAATGGCGTGCTCGTGACGGGCATGCACGACGGCGACGAAGCGCAGGCCCACGGGCTCGACGGATACGAGACGCTCGATCCCGAGAAGTTCCCGCCCATCCAGGGCTTCTCTATTTCTCACGTGACCTCGTACAACAACGGCCTGTACGGCATCTACGCTTTCGACAGCAACCACGGCACCATCACCGACTCGTACGCCTCGGGCTCGGCGGACTCCGGCTTCTACGTGGGTCAGTGCCAAGAGTGCGACATTGTCGTACGCGGCAACACTGCCGAGAACAACGCGGTGGGCTTCGAGAACGCCAACGCGAGTGACTCCGTCTATATCGTGGGCAACCGATGGGCGAACAACCGCATCGGGATGACCCTGCTCAGCAACTACCAGGAAGCCTTCGTGCCGCAGCGCGCGAACACCGTCGTGGGCAACCTCATCGCGGACAACGTCTCATCCACCTCCCCCTCCCAGGCGGACGGCGCATTCGGAGTGGGACTCGGTATCTCCGGCGGCCAGTCGAACGTGCTCGAGCGGAACACGGTCGCGGGCAACCCGCACGTGGGCATTCTGGTTTCGGGTTCCGAAGACCTTCCCTCGAAAGACAACACCTTCAGTGGCACGGTGTTCGCTGACAACGGCGTCGATCTCGCCAACATCTCACAGCAGCGCGCGTCCGCCACAGGCAACTGTCTCGCGGCGGGCGATCCCGCGTCGACCGCTCCCGCCACCTTCGCTCGGGATGACTGCGCGGCTACCGCGCAATCCGCCGTGGATACGCTGCCCGGCATCACCGTGCCGCCCGGCATGTCGTTCCTCAAGGTGCCCGCTCCCCCGGCCCAGCCCCAGCTCCCGGGCGACCTCACCGCAGCACCGAAGCCGCTCCCGGCGACGGTCGGAGCCCCAGCCGACCTCGATTCACTGCTCGCGCCCGCGCGCGACTGGAGGCCGTAATGCGCCGGATGCTGCTGCCGGCCATGGCTGTACTCGTTGCGCTCTTGGCGGGATGCACCGCCACGGCGCCCGCTGATCGCAGCCTGACCACCGAAGAGTCTCAACGCCTCGCCGTGGCCCGCTTCACCAACTATGACGAGGGCGTGCGCGAGGTCTCAGCGACGCTGCCCGGTGAACCGTCCGTGATCCTCACCGGCTGGGTCGACTTCGCGAACCACCGCGGGCTGGTGTCGGCCGGCGGCTCGAAGGATGCCCCGGGCGAGTTCGGCCTGTACGCCTGGAACGGCGAGATGATCGCGGTTCTCGAGGGTGCCGTCGAGTCGGCAGCCCTGCCACTCCCCGCGGGCTCCTGGCAAATAGAGCGCCTCGAACCCACCGCGTCCGTCGTGCAAAATCTCTTCGCCGTCGCGCTGTCACTCGGCTCCGACCGCCCGGACAACCCCACGCTGCTGCAGCAGAGCGATGCCCGCTGGCTGCGCGCCGACACGATCGGTGACACAGCGGTGGATGTCATCACCGGGCCCACCTCGGACGGCCCCGCCGTCGGCACCCCGGATCCCGATGCCGCCACGGTGCGCTACTGGATCGACGAACGCGGACGCTTGCTTCGAGTCGAGCTCCGGCAGCAGAGCGGTGACGGCGACGACTGGATCCAGCTCGATCTGGGCGCCAAGTCCGACGTGGACCTCGCTCCCATTGATGCACTGGTGGTTCCCATTGAGTGACGACGAATCCGGAATCGGCCGCCGCTCCCTGCTCATCGGGCTCGGAGGCATCGTGAGCGGTACGGCGCTGGGTGTTGCGGGATGGGCGGCGGTTGACCAGAATCTGGCACCCGCGCCCGCCCCCACAAGCGAACCAACGACATCCGGATCGGACCCCGTCGAACCGACCGGCCGACAGCAGGCCGGCATCCGTCGACCGAGCACTCCACAACGCCAGGGCCTCCTGTTCGCTCTCGATCTCCCCTCCACGAGCGTCGCCTGGCTCCCGGCGGTCGGCGAGTCGATCCTCGACCTGCTCGCTGGCGGCCAGTCTCCCGTGCTTCCGGATGGAGCAGGAGACCTGACCGTGACCGTCGGGCTCGGCCCACGGCTCATCGCCGCCATCGACCCCACGCTGCCGGGGGCTGAGGACCTGCCCTCGTTCGCCGGTGATGAAGCCATCCCCGACAACCGCCGCGGCGGAGATGTGCTCTTCGCCGCCTACAGCTCCGATCCGACCGTCTTGCGCTCCGTGCTTCGGGTGCTTCTCGCCGCAGTTCCTGGTGCTGTGCTGCGCTGGGAACAGCGCGCGTTCCGAGGGGCTGGCGAAGGCGGTGTTGTGCGCAATCCACTCGGCTTCATGGATGGCATCATCGTGCCCCACACCGACGAAGAGTTCGACCGCAACGTCTGGATCTCCGACGGCCCACTCGCCGGCGGGACGATCTGCGTGCTGCGCCGTCTCCGCCTCGACGGTGCCGCATTTCACAAGCGCAGCCTCCCGGAGCAGGAAGCCGTGTTCGGACGCCGGTTCAGCGACGGTGCTCCCCTCTCCGGCGGAGGCCCTCTCGATCAGGTCAACCTGCGAGCGAAGACCCCCGAGGGCGATTATTTGGTACCGGCGGACGCGCATGCTCGCGCCGCGCATCCATCATTCACAGGAAGCGAGCTCATGCTGCGCCGGGGCTATGCCTTCGATGACGGAGGGGATGACACGGGCTTGCTGTTCGTGTGCTTCCAGCGCTCGCTGCGCACCTTCGTGGCAACCCAAGAACGTCTCGACGACGTCGACGCGCTCTCGCAGTTCGTGACGCCCACGGGCTCCGCGACGTTCGTGGTACTTCCCGGTTTCGACCGCATCACGCCGCTCGGAGCGACGCTCCTCGGCTAAACGCCAGCGTCTGCGCCCGCAGACCGGTGAGAGTCGGCCGTCGCCCCGCAGGAATGACGAAGGGGGCCGGACCTCTCGGCCCGACCCCCTTCGTTTACCTCACTAGCTCTTGCGGCGAGCCATCATCGGGAGCCACCTCGTGCGGAGCAGGAGGCCACCTCCGATCAGCAGCAGCACGAGCGAGAAGATGTACATCCCGCCGGCAACACCGGTGGATGCCAGCACGCTCGGTACCTTCGCGTGGAACGGGTCGTTGTCGGTGACCGTGAACGGCTTACCGTCACGCTGTGCGACAACGGGCTTGCCGTCGGCGTCGACGCTGGGCTTGCCTGTCGGCAGGCCGTTCTCGTCGACCTCGGGGACAACTACCTGACCGACAACGGTCACGGTGTCCGCGTGCTGCTCACCAACGCCGAGGGTCAGCGTGCCCTCCGCGAAGAACGAGGCACCCGGGGGGAGCATTCCGTCCCACGGCCCGCTGTTGACGAACGAGTACGCACTCGGGCCACCGAAGGCGGAGAGGTCCGCCGTCCAGTCTCCACTGATCGCCACACCGGAGTTCGTCATATCGGTGAGCTCAAGGTGGGTGAGGGTGGTCGTTCCCGTGTTGGTAACGACCCAGCGCACGGTGTTCTTCACACCGGACTTGACCTCGACCGCGAGTGCGTCGGTGTTAGCGTCCTGGCTCGGGGTGACGAGGGGCTTGGCCGGAATGATCCAGTTCGTGCCATCCGTTACCGCCGGGTCAGGCCGGTTTCCGTCGTACTTGATGACCTGAATCGCGCCGGTGTAGGCGTTGTACGGGTCTTCATCCGCTACGGGGATCTCGGACTGTGCGCCAACCGCGTTGACCTTCGCGAGGTCGACGTGAGCGGGCTGGTCCGCGGTGATCGTGAGCGTTGCGTGGCCGGTGATCTCCTGACCGGGCAGCCAGGTGGCTGTTCCCGGCGCGAAGGATGCCTTCCAGTTGGCCGTCAGAAGTCCATCGACTTCTTCAGCCTTCGCGGTGGTTCCATCGGGGAACGTCCACTCGAGTGCCACAACCTCGGCTCCCGACAGCGCGTCCTCGGTGAGGACAACGTTGCGCAGGGGCTCGTCACCAGTGTTCTCGGCGACGAACACGATCTCGCGGGTTTCGCCTGACGTGTAGACCTGGCCGGTAGCCATGGTGTCTGCGTCATTGGTGATGGTCGTACCGGTGCCGTCACCCTTCTCGATGTCGACGAAGGGTCCGACTCCGGTGCGGGCGTGGAACGGGTCGTTGTCCGTCAGCGTGATGGGCAGATCGTTGTCGTCAGTCGCTACGACCGGGACACCATTCTCGTCGAGCGAAGGCTCACCTGTCGGCACGCCGTTGCCGTCAACCTCCGGGAGCACAACGGTGCCCACGACGGTAACAGTGTCGGAGTGCGTCTGCTGTGCAGCCAGAGACAACGTGCCCTCGGCGAAGAACGACGCACCGGGAGGCAGGATGCCCGCCCACGGACCGTCCTCGACGAAGGAGTACTCAGCGGGACCACCGAAGGGGCTCAGGTCAGCAGTCCAGTCAGCACCAACGGCCGGGCCGGTGTTCGTGACGTCGCCCAGTGTGATGTTCGTCAGCGAGGTGGAACCGGTGTTCGTGACTACCCAACGCACCGACTGAGGTGTGTTGACCGGGTAGACGACGGACTTGTCGGTCGTGTTCGCATCCTGATCCGAGTCCGCGAGCGGCTTGGCCGGAGTGATCCAGTTGCCGTTCTCGGTCACGATCGGGTCGGGGCGCTCACCGTCGTACTTGATCACCTGAATCGCGGGTACGAAGGCGTTGTAGTTGTCTTCGTCCTCGACCGGGATGTTCGACTGCGCGCCAACTGCGGTGACGCGAGCCGTGTCCACGTGAGGAACACCAGCTGCTCCAAGAGTCAGTGACGCCGTTCCCGTGATGACGTCGCCTGGCAGCCACGTGGTGGTGCCCGGCGCGAACGTCGCATCCCACTTCGCAGTGAGCACAGCACCCTCGAGCGTCGCCGACGTAGTCGAACCGTCAGGGAAGGCGAAGCTCAGGCTCTGCACCCCAGCACCGGCGAGCGTCTCGTCGGTCAAGGTCACATCGCTAAGAGCCTCATCACCCGTGTTGGTAACGGTGAAGACCACGGTGCGCGTCTCACCGATCGTGTAGGACTCACCATCCACCATCGTGTCCGCGTCGTTCGCGATTGTCGTGCCAGTGCCGCCGTTGTCACCCTTTTCGATGTCAACGAAGGGACCAGTACCCGTGCGGGCGTGGAACGGATCGTCATCCGTCAGCGTGATCGGCAGATCGTTGTCGTCAGTCGCTACGACCGGGACACCATTCTCGTCGAGCGAAGGCTCACCTGTCGGCACGCCGTTGCCATCGACCTCTGGGAGCACAACGGTGCCCACGACGGTAACGGTGTCGGAGTGCGTCTGCTGCGCACCGAGCTGCAGCGTGCCCTCGGCGAAGAACGACGCACCGGGAGGCAGGATGCCCGCCCATGGACCGTCATTGACGAAGGAGTAGTCGACCGGGCCACCGAAGGGGCTCAGGTCAGCAGTCCAGTCCGCCCCAACAGCGGGTCCATCGTTGGTGACATCGCTCAGCGTGATGTTCGTCAACGAGGTGGAACCGGTGTTCGTGACAACCCAACGCACCGTCTGCGGCGTGTTGACCGGGTAGACGACGGCCTCGTCAGCCGTGTTGGCATCCTGCGCGGCATTGGTGAGGGGCTTGACCGGAGTGACCCAGTCGCCGCCCTGGTTTACGACCGGGTCGGGGCGCTCACCGTCGTACTTGATCACCTGGATGTCAGGAACGAAAGCGTTGTAGTTGTCCTCGTCCTCGACCGGGATGTCTGACTGCGCGCCGCGCGCAGTCACCTTGGCGGTGTCCACGTGAGGAACGCCAGCTGCCCCGAGAGTCAGCGTTGCGGCTCCCGTGATCACATCACCCGGAAGCCACGTCGTGGTACCCGGCGCGAACGTCGCATCCCACTTCGCGGTAAGCACGGCGCCCTCGAGGGTCGCGTCAGCGGTCGAGCCGTCGGGGAAGGTGAAGGTCAGGCTCTGCACCCCAGCACCGGCGAGCGTCTCGTCGGTCAAGGTCACATCGCTGAGCTCCTCGTCACCGGTGTTGGTGACAGTGAACACGACAGTGCGCGTCTCACCCGCCGCATAGCTCTCGCCATCCGTCATGGTGTCCGCGTCGTTCACGATTGTCGTGCCAGCGCCGCCGTTGTCACCCTTTTCGATATCAACGAAGGGTCCAGTACCCGTACGGGCGTGGAACGGGTCGTTGTCCGTCAGCGTGATCGGCAGGTCGTTGTCACCGATCGCAACAATCGGGTCTCCGTTGTCATCGAGCGAAGGGTCACCAGTCGGCACACCATCTTCGTCAACTTCAGGCACCACAACGGTGCCCACGACGGTAACGGTGTCGGAGTGCGTCTGCTCTGGAGCCAGTGTCAGGGTGCCCTCGGCGAAGAAGGATGCACCGGGAGGCAGGATGCCTGACCACGGGCCGTCATTGACGAAGGAGTAGTCGACCGGGCCACCGAAGGGGCTCAGGTCAGCAGTCCAGTCCCCAGGAATAGCGGGTCCGTCGTTGGTGACATCGCTCAGCGTGATGTTGGTCAGCGAGGTCGAGCCGGTGTTCGTGACGACCCAACGCACCGACTGGGGTGTGTTGACCGGATAAACCACGGCCTCATCAGCCGTGTTCGCGTCCTGCGCGGCATTGGTGAGGGGCTTGACCGGAGTAACCCAGTCGTCGCCGTCGAGAACGGTCGGGTCTGGGCGCTCACCGTCGTACTTGATCACCTGAATGTCAGGCACGAACGCGTTGTAGTTGTCCTCGTCCTCGACCGGGATGTTCGATCCTGCACCGACCGCGGTGACGCGAGCCGAGTCCACGTGAGGAACTCCACCAGCGCCGAGAGTGAGCGTCGCCGTTCCCGTGATGACCTGGTTAGGCAGCCACGTTGCGGTGCCCGGCGTGAACGTTGCATCCCACTTCGCAGTGAGCACACCGTTCTGGGTCGTCGCGGCAGCGGTCGAACCGTCGGGGAAGGTCCAGTTCAGGCTCTGCACGCCAGCACCGGCAAGGGTGTCGTCGGTGAGAGTTACCTCGCGCAGGGGCTCGTTACCGGTGTTGGTGACGGTGAACGCAACGGTGCGGGTTTCGCCCGCAGTGTAGCTTTCGCCGTCGGGCATCGTGTCCGCGTCGTTCACGATCGCGGTTCCCGTGCCACCGTTGTCACCCTTTTCGATGTCAACAGAGGGCTGGGGGTCCACCACGAATCCGGCGTCGATGCTGTGGTTGTTCTCGCCAGGTCCACCCACCGTGAAGGTGTAGCGGCCGGTTGCGGGATCGGGGTTGGATCCGTTTTCGGTCGATGCCGTCTCAGCCTCCGTAAAGCTCACGGTGGCCCACGGAATGGTCTCGCCCGGGATGGTGAGGTTGCCAGTGGCGGGCTTGACGAACTGAATGTCGTACTCGCCGCTGTTCGGCTCGAAGCCCTCGACGTAGAAGGCCGACGTCGGGTCACTCGAGAAGTAGTACTCCCCGTTAGCGTCTGTGGTCGCGGTGCCGATGACGTCGCCGCCCTTGATGAGCTGCACGGTCAGGCCGGCGATTGCGGGCTCTTCCGGGCCCTGGATGCCGTCCTTGTCAGCGTCGAACCAGACACGGTTACCGACCTCAACGGGCGCAGCGTCCGCGAGCAGGCTGATCCCGCCGAGACCGCCACCCTTCTGGAAGTTACCGCCGGAGCCGTTCGCTTGGCCGTCCGAGTTCAATTCGTAACCAGCAACAGGAGTGCCGTTGTCGACGTCGAACCACATGAGTCCAGCGAGGCGGATGCCCGAGAGCGGGTCGTACGCGGTGCTGACAACCTCACGCGTTCCGCGAAGTCCAGCGAGGTGACCGAGCGTGACCTCCTTGTGGTTGGAGCCGTTGCCCAGGATCTGGGTGTCGTCGAAGAACTCGCGGCCATCCGGTCCCTCGTTGACGCTGCCGCCCGTTGTGGACCTCGCACCGACTTCACCGTTGCTCTCGAGAGTGAAGGTACCCCCGGCAGCAGGTGCGGCAATCAGCAGGTCTCCGCTTGCGCCGGTCTCGTAGTTGCCGGGGACCTCAGGGTCGGACGCCAGGTTGCGGTTGCCGCCCTGGAGCGCCGTGCGGTCGGTGAAGCCGAGGCTGAGGTAGCCATCCTCATCGAAGTACAGATCGGAGAGCACCGGCTGCGGGTAGATGTGCCATCCACCGCCCGCCGAGTCGGCCGCAACTCGGCCGCCTTCCCAGGTCCAGGTATCGGTCCAGGTGTTCCAACGCTGACTCTGCGGAGCGAGAGCGTTCTGGTAGACGTCACCCTTGGCGTATCCCAGGTCACCGGTCAGCACGTCCGTCCATGCGGCGGAGCCGAGGGTGCTGAGCGGAGCCGAGATGACGTGGAAGTTAAGGCCGGCCGCGTCAGCGGACAGGCCGGGCTGTGAACCCTCATCTGTCTCGCCGGAGTCGACGTAGCCCACGTAGAGGCTGCCCCGGTAATTGGTGAGCGCCCACGGGCGCTCACCCGTTCCAAGCCCGAGATCAAACGACTGGAATGTCGTCGGCGCGGAGTCGGGGTTGGAGACATCGATGGAGTACAGCTTCTTGTCGAAGAGGTTGATGAAGAACAGCGTCTTGCCGTCGGCGCTCAGAACCATGTCACCGATGCCGGCTTTCGCGGACTGCTCGAAACCGGGCTGGTCATTCGTCGGCACCTGGTGACCGCTGAGTCCACGCTCGGTATTGGTCGGCAGGTCTCCGACATCGATACCAATCTGCTCGACGTCGAGCCAGGGAAGAGCGCTACCCGAGGAGGACGGTGCGCCGTCCGCATCCAGCACATCGGTAACGCGGTAGATTCCGCCGAGACCAAGGCTACCGAGACCACTCTGGCGCTTGACCGACGCGGCGAGGAAGATGCTGTTGCTCGACTGCTGGTAGACGTTGCTCGAGACGGAGCCAACCTCGGCATACGTTGCGACGTTCACTCGTCCCGGGAAACCGGTCGGCTGCTGCGGCGTGGTGCTGCTGTCGTCGTAATTGAGCACGGCGAGGGCGGGTTCTTCGCCCTTCGTGCCGCCTTCGCTCTCGAACGGCGAGCCAGCCCACTGGATGGCGGTGGCCAGCGGCGCGTTGCCCTGGCTGTAGTCCTCGGGTGCGTTGACAGCGAAGTCCGCGTCCGAAGAACCGAGGGTTACGAACTGCACTGCAGTGCCGTTGTGGGGCGCGGGTGGGGGCCCGTCGACCTCATCGGGGATGGAATGCACCGCGCCGGCCTGGTACCCCGCGGGCAGGTTGGTGAACTCGACGCGCACGGTGTTGTCGCTCGCGCCCGTTACGGGGATCGAATACGTGCCGTCATCCGCCGATGTCGTGGTCCAGGAGGGACCGCCGTCGGCGTCGTACGCGGTGACGGTGACGCCGCCGAAGCCCTGGTCATTAGCAACGCCGCTACCGGCCACGTTGTCGGTGTCGAACACGCCGTTGGCGTTGAAATCCCGGAACACGATTCCGGTAACGGTGCCATCGACGGCGAACGCGGGACTCGCGGCCATGAGCGTGAGGCTGCTGGCAGCCAATATCGCTGCTGTACCAGCAGCGATTATTCGGGGGGTGCGGCGGGGCACTGGGTCTCCTCGGGTTGTTTCTGCTGATCGACGAGGATCGATCAACACGGGTTTGCGGTTAGTACTTCTTGTGCGGCTTTGCGGTGACGCGGGCCGACGACACTGTGTCGACCGCCTTCATCGTGTTCGGCAGGAGGGGAGTGGGCCCCAGTAGTGCCGTGGAGCGGAGGTCGGCGGCAACGGGAATTTCGCCTAGTCCGAAGGGTGCACTCAGCGGGATCGCGGCTTCAGCGAAGAGCGTGCGCTCCCGGCCGTTTGCTCGCAAACGAGTGTTCGCGTGATGCGACATAGTGGATCCCCCAGATGAGATCACGCTCCCTGCCCGAGCGTGACTCTGACCACTCTCCTAGAGCACCACCCCCAAACAGGTCTAGGGGGCTGGTCTTCACATCGAGATTCACCCTCGTGGGTTTGCGACGCCGAACTAGCCGAAATCGGCTCATTTTTCAGGGGCGGTGAACCGGAGAGATCGGCGCAATTTCGGTCATCGAGCGCGTCGAGCCTCTACGTCAGTCACGAAGGATGAACGCTTCCGAACCGGGGCTTAGGTACCTCAACAGATTCGAGGGGTCGCCAACAAGCGCAGCTTGCGGTATACCGGAGTCCGCTTCGTCAACCGGAGGGCTTATAGGTCGCCGAGCGCCCCGCTAAGCACTTTTCGACAGACTCAGCGAGCGGGCTGGCTCAGTACTTTCCGCACCAGTGGAACTCCCGGCCGATACGAGAGATGCACGTAAGTCGGGGCGTCCAGAATCGCAAGGTCGGCGCGGGCACCAACACGCAAGTGGCCTACATCCGCGCGTCGCAGCGCCGCTGCCCCACCCTCGGTCGCCGCGAACAACGCCTCGTAGGGGGTCATCCCCATCTCGCGCACCGCGAGCGCGATGCACAGCGGCATCGAATTGGTGAAGCTCGAGCCGGGGTTGCAGTCGGTCGACAGGGCGACGTTGGCGCCAGCGTCCACAAGCCTCCGGGCGTCAGGGTATGGCTGCTTCGTCGAGAATTCGACGCCGGGTAAGAGCGTGGCCACGGTGCTCGACGCGGCGAGCGCCTCCACGTCGACAGCAGAGAGGAAGGTGCAGTGATCGACGCTCGCGGCGCCCAACTCGACTGCAAGCTGCACACCGCCGGACTCCCCCAGCTGTCCGGCGTGAACGCGCGCCCCCAGCCCTCGAGCGATTCCGGCCTGAAGGATGCGACGGCTCTCGTCCACGGAAAATGCACCGGTTTCGCAGAACACGTCGATCCACTTCGAGTAGGGTGCGCACGCATCGAGCATCTCGCCGACTACGAGGTCGACATACGCGTCGCGCGCGATCCCCTCGGGGACGACGTGCGCCCCGAGGAAGGTGACCTCGGGTGTGAGGCTCGCGGCGAGACGCACACTGCGTTCCTCGTCGGCGACCGTCAGCCCGTAACCGCTCTTAATCTCGATCGTCGTCGTGCCCTGCGCGCGGGCCTGAGCAACGAGACGGGTCGCGTTCGCGAGCAGCTGCTCGTCGGTCGCATCCCGCGTGAGCCGCACCGTGCGACGGATCCCTCCCGCCTCGTAGCGGCGCCCGGCCATGCGCGCCTCGAACTCATCAGCACGGTCACCCGCGAAGACAATATGGCTGTGGCTGTCCACGAAGCCCGGGATGACGCATCCACTCTCCGCGTCGATGCGCGCGTCAGCCGCGGGGGCGTCACGCGCGTCGCCGACCCAAGCGATCAGACCGTCTTCTATGAGGAGGGCGGCGTTACTGCGCTCGGGACGATCGTGGTCGTGGGTAACGAGGAGGCCGATGTTGTCGATCAGGGTTGTGGGGGCCTCGACAAGCTCGGCTGGTCTCGACGAGCTCGACCCGCTTGGGCGGACCTCGGCTGGTCTCGACGAGCTCGACCCGCTTGGGCCACTCATCGGGACTCCAGACCGGCGAGCGCCTCGAGTACGCACAGAGCCGCGAGGCGCACGGTTCGGGCGTCCGGGGCGTCGGCCGCGGCATCCACTTCCGCGAGATCGATGGATGCGACGGATGCGTGCGCCCCAGCCACCCGCGCCGCAGCGCGTAACTCGATGGCTGAGATGCCACCGGGAACCGACGCCGGGCACGCGGGTGCGAGGGCACGGTCACACACGTCGACATCGAGGTCGACATGCACCGTGCCGCCACCCGCCGAGGCGATCTCGAGGGCTTCGACCATGACGTCCTCGATAGGGCGGTGGCGCAGCTCTTCGCGAGTGATGACGGTGATGCCGAGATCGGCGGCGCGCGATGAGTACGCCCGCGAGTTGGCGAACGGCTCGATGCCGATCTGCACGACGCGCGAGCCGTCGATGCCTGCCTCGATGAGCTGCCGCACGGGCGAGCCGTTACTTATGCCATCGCGAAGGTCGTGATGGGCGTCGACGGTGACAAGTCCGCGGGCCCGGCGACCGAGAGCCACTGGCACTGTCGCCGAATTATCGCCGCCGAGAGCGATCACGAGTGTGGCATCGAGTGCGGCGACGAAATCGCGAGCATCCACGGTGTCCGGGTCGAGGGCGTCGCCCGCATCCGCGATGACAAGTGAACTCTCGAAGCTGTACCGACGCAGCGCTTCGCGCACAGCGGCGGGAGTCAGATGCGCCTGCGTCGGCGAGAGTGACCTCAGGTAAGTCGGGACGCCCACAATCACAGCGTCTGCGCGGCCGACCGGGGCGGGCCAATCACCGGCGCGCGGCCACCGGGAATCGTCGTGAAGCATCAGCCCTCCCGCATCGGCACGCGCACACCCAGTCGGTCGGCGGTGTCAATGGCCTCATCGTAACCAGCATCCACGTGTCGAATCACACCCATTCCCGGGTCGTTGCTGAGCACACGCGCGAGTTTTTCCCCCGCGAGCGCCGTGCCATCGGCGACCGAAACTTGACCCGCGTGAATGGAACGGCCTATGCCCACACCCCCACCATGATGAATGGAGACCCAGCTCGCTCCGGATGCGGTGTTCACGAGCGCGTTAAGAAGGGGCCAGTCCGCGATCGCATCCGAGCCGTCTTTCATGGCCTCGGTCTCGCGATAAGGAGATGCGACCGAACCGCTGTCGAGGTGATCGCGACCGATCGCGAGCGGGGCGGCGAGCTCGCCAGAGGCGACCATGTCGTTAAAGCGCAGGCCCGCGACATCCCGCTCCCCCATGCCGAGCCAGCAGATGCGCGCAGGAAGTCCCTGAAAGTGCACCCGCTTCTGCGCCATGGGGATCCAGCGCTGCAGCGACTCGTTCTCGGGGAATAGCTCGAGCACAGCGCGGTCAGTCTTCTCGATGTCGGATGCCTCTCCGCTGAGCGCCGCCCACCGGAACGGCCCCTTGCCCTCGGCGAACAACGGGCGGATGTAGGCGGGCACGAAACCCGGAAACGCGAAGGCGTCCGCAAAGCCGGCGGCGAGAGCCTCGGTGCGGATGTTGTTGCCGTAGTCGAAGACTTCGGCACCCGCCTTCTGAAACCCGACCATGCCCTCAACGTGCTTCGCCATCGACTCGCGAGCGCGCTGCGCGAACCCGGGATCCTTGCGTGCCTCGGCCCAGTCATCGAACTCGACGCCAAGCGGAAGGTACGCAAGCGGATCGTGCGCGCTCGTCTGGTCGGTGACGATGTCGATCTCCGCGCCACGGGCAAGCATCTCGGGCACGAGCGCTGCGGCGTTGCCGAGCAGTCCGATCGACAGGGCTTGCTTGTTGTCTCGCGCGGAGTAGGCGAGCGAAAGAGCTTCATCGATCGAGCCCGCGAGTACGTCGAGGTAGCGGTGTTCGATTCTGCGGGCGATGCGCGACGCGTCCACATCGATGCAGATCGCGACACCATCATTCATGGTTACCGCGAGCGGCTGCGCGCCGCCCATACCGCCGAGGCCCGCGGTGAGGGTGATGGTGCCCGCGAGGGTTCCGTTGAACTTCTTCGCGGCGACCGCCGAGAACGTCTCGAACGTGCCCTGCAGGATGCCCTGGGTGCCGATGTAGATCCACGACCCCGCGGTCATCTGGCCGTACATGGTGAGGCCGAGTTGTTCGAGGCGACGGAACTCGTCCCAGTTGGCCCAGTCGCCCACGAGGTTGGAGTTGGCGAGAAGCACGCGCGGCGCCCACTCGTGGGTCTGCATCACGCCGACAGGCTTGCCCGATTGCACGAGCAGGGTCTCGTCGCCGCGCAGCGTTTCGAGGCTGCGCACGATCGCGTGGTAGCTCGGCCAGTCGCGGGCGGCTTTGCCCGTGCCGCCGTAGACGACAAGATCTTCGGGATGCTCGGCAACCTCGGGGTCGAGGTTGTTCTGCAGCATCCTGAGCGCTGCCTCCTGCGGCCAGCCCAGGGTGTGGAGGGTGGAGCCTCGGTGTGCGGTGATCATGGGGGTTGTCCTTTCGTTCGTTGCATGCCCTCTTCCCCGGTGATCGAGTAGGCCGCGCTAGCGGTCGTATCGAGATCGGGGGGGGAGTATCCCGGTTTCGATACGCGCCCTAGAGGGCGCTACTCAACCAGCAGGGCTTTGCTACTCGATCAATGGGGCCGGGGACGGGCCCCTCAACCCGCTTGCCTCGAGCAGCGCACCGCTCACCACGAGCGCCACCGCCGCCGCGATGTCCGGCGCGAGGTACCGATCGGGACCTGGCCCCGGCACATCCGCTCGCAAGCGGTCGACCACTGCCGCAGAAACCGGCGCGGGCGTCTCGCCCCGCATCTGGATGCCGCGCGCGGCCGTCATGAGCTCGATCGCAACGACGCGCTGCAGCCCGTCGATCGAGCGGCGTAGCTTGCGGGCGGCGCTCCATCCCATCGACACGTGATCTTCCTGCATCGCGCTCGTAGGAATCGAGTCGACCGATGCCGGCGCCGCGAGCCGCTTGAGCTCGGACACGATGCCGGCCTGCGTGTACTGCGCGATCATGTGTCCGGAGTCGACCCCCGGGTCGTGGGCGAGAAACGCGTTGAGCCCTCCGTTGCGGCTCTTGTCGAGGAAGCGGTCGGTGCGGCGTTCGCTCATGCTCGCGACGTCCGCGGCAACGATCGCGAGAAAGTCGAGTACGTAGCCCACGGGTGCACCGTGGAAGTTGCCGTTCGACTCGACTCGCCCATCCACCGTGATGACGGGGTTATCGATGGCACTCGCGAGCTCCCGACCGGCGACGAGCCGCGCGTGCGTCACGGTGTCTCGCGCGGCACCGTGAACCTGGGGTGCACAGCGCAGGGAGTAGGCATCCTGCACGCGCGTGAATCCGCTGGTGCGGTGGGACGCGATCGCCCCCGACCCCTCAAGCACCGCACGCATGTTCGCCGCCGACTCTGCCTGGCCGGGATGCGGGCGCAGCGCCTGAAGGTCAGCGGCGAATACGCGGTCGGTGCCCGCGAGTCCCTCGACACTCATCGCCGCGGCCAGGTCGGCCGTGTCGAGCAGGTCGGTGAGATCACCGATGGCGAGGCACAGCATCCCGAGCATGCCGTCGGTGCCGTTGATGAGCGCGAGTCCTTCTTTCTCACGCAGCACGACGGGCTCGATTCCGGCCTCGGCGAGTGCGGTGGATGCCGGCAGCACACGATCGGCGACCGCCACGTCGCCCTCTCCCATGACGGCGAGAGCGCAGTGCGCGAGCGGCGCGAGATCGCCCGAGCAGCCGAGGCTGCCGTACTCGCCGATGACGGGGGTGATGCCCGCGTTGAGCAACGCGGCGTAGGTCTCGGCGACGAGGGGGCGTACACCCGTGCGCCCGGTCGCCATTGTGGAGAGGCGCAGCAACATCGTGCCGCGCACAACCTCGGCCTCGACCGATAGGCCTGAGCTCGCCGCGTGGCTGCGCACGAGGGAGCGCTGCAGCTGAAGCCGCTGCTCGATGGGGATGTGCTTAGTCGCTAGTGCGCCGAATCCTGTGGAGATTCCGTAGTGCGGCATCGGGTCTTCACTCAGCGCGTCGATCACCGCGCGGGATGCGGTCATCGCCTCGAGCGACTCCGGCGCCAACTCGACGCGGGCGCCGTGCCGGGCGACGGCGATCACGTCATCGATGGTTAGGGGGCCGACGCTCACGGTCACGGTGCTCATGTCTTCAGTGAACTCGGCCAGGTCATGCGCGACTATGGGGTTCGGGGATAGGGTGTCTGAGATATCAGACGTCTCGCCGCTGAGCTCGTCGATGCGTTCGGTCGGGGATCGGTCGCTGAGCTTGTCGAAGCGCTAGACGATTGAGCCGAATTACGGTTACTGAGCTTGCCGAAATGCCCTTCGACAAGCTCAGGGAACGCAACGATAAGGAGCACGCCAATCCCCCAAGTCCCCGCTGCCCGCAACGCTCTCCGCGTGCTCAGGATGCTTGCCGAGCGCAGCTCTCCCGTGCCCGCCGCGGTGCTCGCGCGCGAGCTCGACATTCCGCGTTCCTCTCTCTACCAACTGGCACGAGCCATGATGGAAGAGGGATTCATCGTGCACTACCCCGAGGAGCGTGCGTACGGCCTCAGTTCCCTCGTGGTGGACATCGGCTCCGCCTCACTGCAGACCGAACGTTTGCGGCGCATGGCTCATCCTCTTATGGAGCGGTTGGTCGCGGCATCCACTATCCCGGTCGTCGCGCACCTCGCGGTGCTCACGGGCGCCGAGGTCACCTATATAGATAGAGTGTCTGCGCCGCGCGCGCCGACCACCGTTTCGGCTATTGGAGTTCGGTTGCCCGCGCACCTCACGGCAACGGGTCGTGCGATTCTCGCGGCGCTCCCCGCGCCTCAGGTGCGAGCCCTGTATCCGCATCGGGATGCTCTCATCCGCCGACAGGGCCCCGGGCCCACGACCCTTCCCCAGCTTGATGCCCTACTGGCGAGCGCGCGCGAGCGCGGCTGGTCTCAGGAGGATGGAGACGTCACGAGCGGTTACTCTTCCGTGGCCGCCGCAAGCCTCGACCGCAACGGGTACCCTGCGGTGGCGGTCGGCGTGACGTTCCGCTCGGGGCTGGGTGCCGCATCCACCGCCGCGTTGGGCGCAGAGGTCACCGCAACCAGTGCGGCTGTGACGGCTCGACTCCTCGGCAGATGAGACGCGACTCTCAGAAACCGCTAGGTACACTGGGCCAGTGTCCGCCACAACTGCTGCCCCCCGCCACATAGAAAAGGGCCGCCACCGCGATGCGCCCCCCGCAGGCAAGCACACTGCGCGCTGGATCATCATCGGTATCGCGAGTCTGCTGGTCATCGCTTTCGGCTACGTCGGGGTTCGCGGGCTCATCGTCATGAACGAACTCACCGCGGCAAAGGCGATGCTGCCGCAGGTCACGGAGCAGGCGAAGGCCTTCGACCTCGTGGCCCTCGGCGAAAGCACGACGATCCTCTCGGGCCATGCCGAGCGCGCGGCTGCAGCGGCAGATGACCCCGTGTGGAAGGCGTTCGAGTTCGTCCCGCTCCTGGGCCCCAACCTCAACGCCGCTCGCCTCGTGTCGAATGCCATGGACTCCCTTATTAGCGAGGTCGTGCAGCCTGCGATCAAGACTGTGGGCGAAATCGATCCGTCGAAGCGCAATCCGGAGGGCGGCTTCGACCTGTCGCCCCTCGCTGAGGCGTCGGACATCATGCAGCGGGCCACCGTGGTGGTGCCCGAAGTGACCGAGTCCCTCGGCACAATCAACCGTGGTCTGGTACTCCCGCAGATTTCTGGCCCTCTCAACGACCTGGATTCCCAGCTCGCGAGCGTCGGCGGAATGCTGGGCAACGCAGCCAACCTGCTGGACTTCGCAGTCGGCTACCTGGGCGTCAACGAGCCGCGCACGTACATCCTCATGGTGCAGAATAACGCGGAGAGCACAGGGTTGGGCGGGAGTGCCGCTTCGTACCTGGCAATGAGAGTGTCCAGCGGCAACATCGAGGTCGTCGATCAGGCGAGTAGTGGTGACTTCGAAGACCGCACGCCCGTAGACGTGGCGGTTGATGAGACAGCTCTGGATGTCTTCGGCCCGTACCTCGTTTCCCACGGCAATACCATGACGAGCCGGCCCGACTTCCCCACCGCGGCGCAGCTCACGAGCGCGCTGTGGCAGCGAGACCGAGGCCTCGCGGCCGACGGCGTGATCTCAATCGATCCAATAGCGTTGGCCCGAATCCTTCAAGCAACTGGACCCATTACGTTGCCCTCTGGGGACGTGCTCGACAGCGGGAACGCGGTCCGCGTGCTCCTCAACGAGATCTACTTCCGCTATCCCAGCGAAGAAGAGATCCCCCTCACCGACGCGTTCTTTGCTCAGAGCGCCCAGGTCATCATGGACGCAGTCAAATCGGGAAACTTCGACTTCAAGCTCATGGCCTCCGCCGTGATGGATAGCGTCAACACGGGAAGCATCATGGCGTGGAGCGCCCGCCCCGACGAGCAGGCTCTGCTCGCTGGCAACCGCCTGCAAGGGGTATTGCCCACGTCAAACGAGCCGAACAGCGTCCTGGGCGTCTACTACCGCGATGTCTCCGCCTCGAAGATCGACTTCTATCTTGAGACCGCGACTCAGACAACCTCCACGATCTGCGAGGCTCCCACCGCGCCATCCTTCACCACCACGGTCACGTTGCACTCCACGCTCACGCCCGAACTGAGCGAACAGCTTCCTCCTTATGTGAGGTCCGCAAACTTTGGCGACTTCTTCGTCACCGAGGTCTTCGTATACGGACCGGTGGGTGCGAGCGTCGCCGGACTAGATCAGGGCGGCGCTTCGTCTGCTCGCGGAGCCACCGATCTTGGGCGACCGGTCGCGATTTTCAGCGTCGCGCTTGCCCCCGGTGAGACCAAACAGGTCACCGTGGGATTCCAGGGCGCCGAGGGTGTATATGGCCCGATAGAGGTTCGAGGGACTCCGATGATCAACACGACCGCCGTCGCCGTCGAGCCGGTTTCGTGCCCCTAGCCGCCCGGAAACGAGCTGCTGCGCGCATGCCGCTGGATATACTCATGACTCACTCTCACAGAGAGCAGGAACAAAACTTCGTGAGAGAAGCAAGTTGGGGGAACTCGTGAAAGAGCCGGGACGATGGGCGTCACGCGATGCCAAACCACCGCGACCCGAATGGATCAGGACCTATAGCTGGCGCTTAGTATTCTCTGACTCGCTCGCGATTGTTGTGGCAGTCGTCGGATCCCACCTTCTCTGGTTTGGCACGCGCGCTATCCCCCTCGCCGGAACAGTCGAACCCGAACGTTGGAACTCTCCGATCGGGGTGTCCTACTTCGTCGTGAGCGCTATCCTCATCGTCGGCTGGCTGGCGATTCTGCGCATCTATGGCACACGCGATCCCCGAATCGTCGGATCCGGTCTCACTGAATATGCGCGAATCGCGGACGCGACATTCAGGTTCTTTGGGCTAGTCGCCATCTTCGCACTGCTTCTCAACGTAAGTGTCGCCCGCGGCTACATCATCACAGCTTTCCCCATCGGCCTGATCCTCATTCTCGCCGGACGCTGGAGCTGGCGGCAATGGCTTCGTCAGAAGCGTTACTCAGGTCTCTACCTCGTTCGCGTCATGCTCGTGGGGTCAATCGACTCGGTGGCAGGCATGGCCGAAGAGCTTGAACGAGCAGCATACGCGGGCTACAAGGTTGTCGGTTTCTGCCTGACCAATTCGGGTGACGAGTCTGTGCTGCACAGATACAACGCACCTATCGCCCGAGGCATCCCAGAACTTCTTCGCCACGTCAGCACGGTCAACGCTCACGCTGTCGCCCTCGCAGGTTCCGAGGGCTTGCCTCCGCGCACAGTTCGATCCATCAGCTGGAAACTCGAGCGCACGGGTATCGACATGATGCTCGCGCCGTCCCTTACGGACATAGCCGGCACCCGCATCCACACTCGACCGGTTGCTGGCCTACCCCTCATCTACGTTGAGTCGCCACGCTACGAAGGCGGGGCAAAGGTCGTGAAGACGGTCTTTGACTTCTCTACGGCGCTGCTCTTGGTGATCATGCTTTCCCCGGTGCTTCTTGCGGTCGCGATTGGCATCAAGCTCACGAGTAAGGGGCCGGTGTTCTTCAAGCAACAGCGTGTGGGTCTCAACGGCGAGCCCTTCGGCATCATCAAGTTCCGCTCGATGCGGGATGGGGCGGATGCCGAACTCATGCGTCTGCTCGAAGAACAGAAGAATCACGACAAGCCACTCTTCAAGGTAGAGAACGACCCTCGCATAACGAAGTTCGGCAAGTTCCTCCGTGACAGCTCTCTCGATGAATTGCCTCAGCTCTTCAACGTGCTCAAGGGCGACATGAGCCTCGTCGGGCCCCGTCCACAGGTTCCCGCGGAAGTCGCCCTTTATGACAGCGCGGCAGCACGTCGCCTCCTCGTGAAGCCCGGAATCACGGGGCTGTGGCAAATCAGCGGACGCTCCGACCTCTCGTGGGATGAGGCCGTACGCCTCGACCTGTTCTACGTCGAGAACTGGTCGCTCACCGACGACCTCATCATCATGCTGCGCACTATTCGGGTCGTTCTCGTAAAAGCGGGCGCTCGCTAGTGAGCGCTGAAGAACCACTACTCGTCGCAGACACACGTCGGGTTGGGCAACACGGTATCGGACGGTACGCGACAGAGGTGCTGTCCCGCTTGTCTGTGCCATGGGTCCCCATGAACACGTCAGGAAATCCGTCGTCCGCGCTCGACTTTGTTCGCAAAGACGTCACCGTGGATGGTCGGAACCCTGATCTGATTTACTCGCCCGGTTACAACGGGTTTCTGAGGCCCGTACGACAGACGATTACCCTTCTCGACTTGATCCATCTCAGCAGTTACGGGTCGGTCAAGTATCGGCCGTATTACGAGCTATTTGTTAAGCCGCTCCTCAAACGCAACGGCCACGTCATCACCATTTCTGAAACCTCGAAGACAGAAATTGAAGAGTGGCTCGGCGACGACCGTGTCGAAGTGATCAACGCGGGGATGGGTCGTTCGCCGGAGTTCGTTCCCGATGGGCCCGCCCATTCTGCTGAACGCCCGTATTACGTCTACGTCGGAAATCTCAAGCCCCACAAGAACGTGGATTCGATCGTCAAAGCGATGCGTAACGTAGCGGATGCCGACCTGGTCGTCGTCTTCTCTGACAGCGAAGCGGTGCAGTCACTCGCGGCTGAACACGGCGTAGCTGACCGCGTGCGGACGCTGTCGGGCGTGAGCGACCTCCAACTCGCGGAACTGTACCGGGGAGCTCGCGCAACACTGCAGCCCTCGATCCTCGAAGGCTTCGGCCTGCCTGCGTTTGAGAGCGCCCTCTGCGGCACGCCGGTCATTTTTAGCGAACAGTGCCAGAGCGTGAGAGAGATCTGCGCCGGAGGAGGCATCGCGATCGCACACGCACGAGACGAGAACGAGTGGGCGGCCGCTATGAATTCCGTCGCGGACGGTCAGCGCTTCCCTGCGGGTCATGTGCTCCCCGACAACTATTCGTGGGACTCCGTGGCGGCGAGGATCTCCGGCGTACTCAAAGACCGCCTGTACAGCTAGATCGAGCGGTTGACCCAGTCCACTAGCTCACCGTCAAAGCGCTCAGCGGCAAACTTCTCACTCCATTGCGCGGCGTCCGCTGGAGAGAGCTCCGCGGCCCGCCGAACCGCAGCACCCAGGCTGGCGGCATCCATCTTGTCGAAATGGATGCCGGAGTAGCCGTCTGACACGGTTTCCGCCGAGCCCCCTATGCGGTTCGCAACCACGGGGGTACCTAGAGCCATGGCCTCGATGGGCATGATCCCGAAGTCTTCGATGGGCGGGAAAACAAAGACGAGAGCCCTCTGATAAAGGCTAAAGAGTAGGGCGTTGCTCGGCGCGATAACAAAATGGACGTCGACACCCGCTGCAGCCGCCTTCTCCCGAAGGCGCGCCTCTTCAGGACCGGATCCGGCGAGGACTGCGGGAAGTCCGGCCGCTTCCGCAGCGTCGATGACCAAGTCGAGTCGCTTATACGGGATGAACCGAGAGGCACCGAGCACAAACTCAGACGGAAGATTGTCGACGAAAGCCAGCTCATCGGGAGCAAGGCGAGTGCCCCAGTCGGCAACCGACTTAGCGAGCGTCACCTGAACAGGAGGGTAGATCACCTCGGCTTCTCTGCGCCACGCTGCGCGAGCGCGATCAGCGACATACTCGCTGATCACCGCGATCGACTGCGGCTCTTTCGCGCGAGCTCGATCTATGGGACGCAGGGCGAGAGAGGCCGCGCGAGCAAAAAGTCCCGATCCTCGCTCGTCGAGCTCGGGGGTCCACACGTAGCGTGCAGGGGTATACGCGTAGACAAGCTTGGGAGCGTGAGCGCTCGCGCCACGGGGACGGATGTGGTGCGCGAAGGAGTGGGAGCTTGCGAGAATCCAGTCGTACTTCTTGTCGAGAGGAACCGCGTTTCTCCAGGCCGCAGCGAGCGCGGGAAGAGCGAGCGCCTTGTGCCGTCGAAGGGGGCTCTGTGAGAGCCAGAGCTGTCGCACCTCTCGATTGGGGAACCGCTCAGGAGCGTTCGTCCACGGCGCAACCATATCGGCATCAGGAAATAGAGCAGCGATCGCCTCAAGGACGTTCTCGGACCCTCCATGAAGTTCAATCCACTCATGGGCGATAAGTCCGGGCACCTCCATAGCTTACGTCCGCAAGCTGTGCAGCAAGACCCAGACACAACCCGCTAAGCCTCAATCAAAGAGGGCCTTCCTTAACGGGCTCTCGTACGCGGGAACGTGTTTCTCGCGAGCGAGACGAATCCCCAACCGGATTCCTCGCAGCGCAGCACGCCGTCCGCGCACCACGTTTGCCACCGATGAGGTGGCCACCCAGATAATGTTGCCCACCCGCCACGCTCCGCCCTGTTGCTGGGCAAAGGTGATGGATGACCACGTGTGATACGCCTTGATTGCAACCGGATGGCTCTGACGGTTGGCCGACGTTTCATGCACTGCGGATGCGGTGGACGAGATAGCGATGCGCCACCCCATACTTCGAGCTCGCAGAGAGAACGTCACGTCCTCCCAGTACATAAAGAAGCGCTCGTCAAGCAGGCCGACGGCCTTGAGAGCCTCGGCGCTCACCAGCACGCAAGCCCAGGTAGCAAAGTCAACGGAGCGATCGGCCCGCGTCCTGCCCGTCACTCCGAGCCAGGGATTCAGGTACTCCCCGGCCGACTCGACCTCGCCTGCGGGGGTACGAATCATCGGCGCGACAAGGGCAAGCATCCTGTCCGCGCGAAGCTCGTCGACGAGCTGGGTCAGCGAGCGTTCATCGATCGTGGCATCGTTATTGATTGCGAGAATCTCGACAAAACCAGCGAGAATGGCCTGCTCCATCCCCCGATTGACCGCTCCCGCGAAGCCTCGATTGTCCTCGTGTTCCGTCAGCGCTACGCGATCCCAACTCTCGTGAGCAGAGGCACGCATCGCCTCCCGTAGGCCACCGTCCGAAGCGTTGTCGATCAAAAAAATCGATCCAACAACCTGGCTCGCGAGCAGGGATCGCACACATCGAAGGGTTCTCTCGGTGTCTCGCCAATTCACTACGACAGCGGCGATAGAGCCCCCCACCGCCATCGTCTCTGCATAGTCGCTCATTCGCGCAATTCTAAGCGTCACGGTTCGGGGGACTTGTGCGTGCGCAGCTCCTGCGGCGCCTCGCATAGACTCGGCGAGTGTTCTCAAGGATCCTGCGATTCTCTGGCCTTCCCTTCCTGTCGGCCATTACTCCGTTTCTGTTCCTCCCGATCCTCGCGCGGGTGGCGGGAGCCGAGGGATGGGTCGCGATAGCGCTCGGGCAGTCGATTGGTACATTCGGCGCGCTCGTGGTGTCGCTGGGATACAACGTCGTCGGACCGACACTTGTGCATCAGGTCGAAGTGAGCGAGCGCAGAAACCTTCTCCGAGTGAGTGTGCAGGCCAGAGCCACAATCTTTGTCCCCGTGGCGATCACGGCATTCGTCGTGGCGTCGCTGCTCTCCCCCGATAGATTCAAGTTGGCGGCCGGCATCATGGCCCTGGCCATGACGATCGTGGGGCTGTCGGCATCGTGGTACATGATCGGACTCGGCAAGCCCGCTCAGTTGCTTGTCTTTGATGTGCTCCCGAAATTGCTGGCGACCGCCATCGCCGCCGTAATCGTGATCTTTCTGCACGGGGATGTGGTCTGGTACCCCGCCCTACTCGCGTTTGCATCGATCTGCTCGCTCGGCGTCTACGTAGGACGCACCGTTGGACGATCAATTCTGTCGGTGCATCCTCGCGAAATACTGAGCACCATCCGAGGTTCCGGGTCAATCGTGGCTGCCGAAGTGAGCGGAGGCTCATACGCGGTTCTCACCGTCGGCTTCGTCAGCGCTATCGCTCCGCCGCTACAAGCCGCCAGTTACATCTCGGGCGACAAACTGCTCAAGATCGGGCAAGTGGCCATCGCAACGATAGGCAACGCCTTGCAAGGATGGGTTGTTGAAGACAAGGTCATTGCGACCGCAGCCCGACGTCGCCGTCAGGCGCTGGGAGCACACATCGCGCTCGGACTTGCGGGTCTCGCTGTCTTCGCGACGGTCGCTCCCTGGCTGTCAGGATTTTTGTTCGGACAGACAGTTGCCATCGACTTCCCCACAGCGGTGGCCTTCGGAGTCGCCGTCGTAGCACTGTCTCTGAGCACCGCTCTCACGAGGTACTTCCTCATTCCTCGCGGGCAGCGCAAGGCTGTGCTCGTCAGCGTTCTCCTCGGCGTCGCGATCGGAGTGCCGGCAATTCACGTACTGACGCCTGGACTAGGTGCGCAGGGCGCCGCCTGGGGTCTGGCTGCCGGAGAGTTGACCGTGCTCATCGCTCAAGCAGCTACGGTGCTGTTCACTAGTCGTAAACAACCTCGGCTAACTCGACGCTCCGACGTCGATGAGGCGAATTAGCTCGCGCTCGAACGCCGCAGCGGCGTCTAGGGGGCCATATGACTCGAGTCGTTCCCTGCCCGCGGTCGCTCGCTCTTGGCACTCGACAGGATCGGCCAGAAGACGCACGACATTCGCCGCGAGCTGGGCGGCATCTCCCAGCGGGCTGAACAGCGCGATCCCGTCGGCATAGGCCCTAACACCATCGATATCGGTTGACACGACCGCACAACCGCTGGACATTGCCTCAGCGGGCGGAAGGTGCCACCCTTCACCGTCGCTCGCGCAGAGATAAACCCTGGTGTCTTGATACAGGGCGCTGAGCTCCAGCTTCGTCGGCTCTCGAGTGTGCTGTATTGAGTCGGCGAGCTCCTGGGGTTTATCCATCACTCCGAATGTCTTGAGCACGGCATCCGGAATCTGCTCTTCGACGAGCTTCATCACTTCGGCTATCAGGTCGGTGCGCTTCCACGGAATCGGGGAGACGAGCGCAAGCACCTGTCGAGGACGAGCGGCTATTGCCGGGCCGGGCGGGAAATCGCTCGAATTGATGGCGTTAGGGACGAGGGTCGCCTGCACGCCGAGGTCGTGTGCCTTCCGTTCGAGCCACGGAGCGATGACAATCTTGGCTAAAGGAAGCCGCCACGTGGCGTCGACGAAATCGGCCCCGAGATGCCAATCCTCGTAATGCTGGAGGAAGTATGCACCGGGTATGCCGCGGCTCTTCGCTGCCGAGTAGACAAAGTCTGCAGTTTCAGCTGCGGACGCGATGAGCACGTCGCTCTCGGGCAGGTGACGATCGTCCATGGTGCTGTGGTTACGAACGTCGACCCGACGATCAAGCTCGAACCATGTGGGGCGCTTGCGTCGCCCGACAACGTAGGCGGCTTCTCGGATCAGGCGTTGCGGAAGCGGACCGGGAGCGCGAAATGAGCTGGGCCTGAGATGCAGCACGCTCACCGAGTGCCCTGCGCGCACGAGGTAATTGGCGTACTCGTAGAGCACCTTGTAGCCCCCGGTAGGGTGCTGAGCTACCCCGGGGAGGACGATGGATACGGCGACGATGGGGCGCTCCGGCTAGTCAGGAAGTGAGGATAGACTCGAGCCAGCCTACCTGTCGGGCCGCTAACCGCCGGCGGACTGAACTCGTCTCGTGCAGTAGGGCGATCAGAACAATAGTTTGGCAGGAGCTCACCCCGACATGGATTCTGGATTGTTCGGCGGCAACGCGACATTGGGCACGGCCGCCATGCTGATTGTTGGCGTTCTGGGGTTACTCGCTTTCTCGTTTCTCTTCCTCAAGATTGCGCCGCATTGGGTGCTCGCGATCTTGCTGTCGCTCGCGGTGCTCCAAGGCTTCAGGCCGATCGGCTATATTTCCATCTTCCTGCTGGTGTGTCTCGCGGCAGTGCCCCGGCTAATCAGGGACTATCGGTTCTCTTGGCGAGACTGGATGCTGTACGTGTTCGCCGCTATTCTCCTCAGGCAAGTGCTGTCTGCCGCGTGGTCACCGGTGCTTGGCGCGGTGGCACACGCCGCGCTCTCGACCTTCTGCGTCGTCGTGATTTATCTGCTCGCAAGACTGGCCGTTCGTAGCGAACCCTCGCTCTCGCGTGTTCTCACCGTCGCCGCTCCGTTTGTTCTCCTTCAGGCCGTCGCCACCATTGTTTTCCGTCTCTTCCCGTCTGTGCAGGACTGGTACTTCGGCCTCGGCATCGCCCGCTGGCTCTCGGAACCAGGCGTGGAGTCGATCGCCTCGAATCCGCAGAACGTAACGGATCCTGGCAAAGCGGGCGGGTTCTTCCTGAACGGCAACATTGCGGCCCTGTTCCTGGGCGTGGTCGCGTGCGTTTATCTCTACTCCTTTGCGATCACTCGCGCGCTGTCATCCCTTGCCATCGCCGTTGTCATGATCGCAGGAGTGGTCGCGACAGGGTCCAAGTCGGGGCTTGGGCTCGCGATCGCCCTGCCGATCCTTGCCGCCGTTGTGATGCTCGCATCGCGCAACAGACGACTTGCCATACTCAGCCTGATCGGTGCCGCGTTTATCGGGATTGTGTCCGTCGCTGCCGTCGCCATTTGGAACCCGGCCCTGCTTGAGGTCAGTATCAGGACACTGGGAGACCGAGGTCTGCTCTGGACATACGCGGCACAGCAGTTTCCGCTCAACCCGATCACGGGGATGGGGTACGGCGGCTGGTTGGATCGCCTCGATGCTAACTTCGTGTCGATCTTCGGGCCTGACCGGCCGTACGATGATTTCCCCCCGCACAACCTCTTCATTCAGGCCTGGGCCGATGCGGGCATTGTTCTAGCACTGCTCGTTATTGCCGCGGTTGTCATCTCCGTTGCCCGCGGCGTGCGATTTGCCGTTCAGATTTCAGCTCGTTCGGGGCGCTGGAGCTTTCTCGAGGGCGGGGTCATCCTCGCCGCTCTGCTGTGGTTCCCCCTTCACGGGATGCTCGACACCACGGCGTTCTACGGAGAGAACCGTACTCTCGCCTTCTACGCGCTCGTGCTGGCCATCGCTTCGGAGAGGATCGTGGCGCGTCGTCGCGACCAGAACGATACGTCGTCGAGCGAACCCGCCCTGCTTCCGCAGTCCGAACTCGCAACCAGCGCTTCCGGAGCCAAGTAACAAACATCCCGCCTACTGTGCAGGAAAGATGCACAGCGCACACACGCTGCCATCCCTACTGGGCCAGTGTGGGCTCACTCGCTTCTGAGGAGAGGAAGACGGGAGAGGAACCCAGCTCGATCGTAATTTCTCCATCGATCGGCTCAATATCGCGATACTCACCCGTCGCGTCGGTGACACGAACCGGGCCGGAGGCTTGGTAGCTAACCGAGCTTGGGGTGAGGGACCACGCAGAGGTCACCGATGTCGCTCCTGAGCCGAATCGGTACGAGTAGATGCCGTCACCGACGTCATCCTGCGCATCGAAAGCTTTACCCGCAAGCATGCGCGAAACGATTGCTTGCGCGGCCGAAGCAGGCTTGGGTTCGAAAGCAGGAACGGAAGCAGTGGCCTGGTGCACTATGCCAAAGTTGCCGATATTGTCCGTCGGCGACTGGTTGTCCTTAATCATGTCGTACCAGTAGAAGCGCTCGACGCCGCTAGCCAGAGCGATGACCTGTGCTCTAGTGAGGAAATCGCCCTGCTGAGCTTCTGAGTCGGTGAGCACTGACGTCCACCCGAGTTCGGTGATCCAGATCGGCGGAGGAGTGTCATCGGTGTTGTACTCGAGGATCCGGGCCTGGGCCTGGGCGATGCTCTCGACGAGGAACTCAGGTGAGCCATTTTCTTCGAACCCGTAGTCGTAGGGATGGAAGGTTACGGCGTCAAGGTAGTTGAGTGCACCGGCCTGATAGAGCCCGGTGAGGAACTCATCGTCCTTGTGAGCGTTCTCCGGACCGACGATGAGCGCGCCAGGCTGCGCGGCATGCACTGCCTCGACAGCCGGTACGAGAAGCTGCATGTAGCAGGCGGGCGTCGGTCCACAATCACCGGTATTGAATGGGAGGTGATTGAACTCGTTGTAGATGCTGATCGCATCCACGTCGTAGTGGGTCGCGGTAGCTGCCGCGTACCTCGCATAGGCGGCTAGCCCCGCTGCGGAGCTCGGTGTCTTGTAGTTGTCGTAGGACGCGTTGGCGTAGGCGACGATAGGCAACACGTGGATGCCTCTACTACGGAAGTCCGCATAGGCCGCGTCGATACCGGGCGGGAAGTTGTAGGACCCGGCCACCTCGTTATCCGACCACGAAGCATCCACCCGCACATTGCCGTAGCCGAGGGTCTGGGCGAGTGCGCCTGCGCCGACCGAGTGCGGCACGTAAAGGTGCACGATTGTCCCGAGTCGCTCGTCGAGCGTGTCGGGCATCACATCATCGAGTACAACGAAGTTCACCTGGCCAGCGGGCAAGCCAGGCTCAGGCGCTGCGAAGGACGCCGTGTAGAAGCCCTGCGCGAGCGATGAGAGCTGGATGAGGGCGAGCCCGGACTGGGACGTAGAGGTTCCCGCGAGCGCTTCGACGCCATCCTTGCCTGTTACGGTCCATGAAACTTCGCTCACCGGAGCCGAGATGCCGATGTATGCCGAACGAGACTCCATGAACAAGCTCGGATTGGTGATACGCGACGCTGCCGAGAATGTGTCGAACTCCGGATTGCCGATAACGTCCTCTCCGCCCGGCGACGTCATCGTGAGGGCCCCGAGCCGGAAACCCTCAAGTGCGGCGGTGCTGGTGATGGTGAGCGGAACCGCCCCTCCCCCGCCACTCTCAAATTCGAAGTCGACGGTCTTCCACTCCGCAGCGGACGGCAACTCCATGGGCTTGTCGTCTCCGATCGCAATCGAAAGGAGTCCTTCATCCGCAACGCCCGACTGATAGGTGGCGGAGATTTCGTATGTCGTGTTCGGCTCAAGCGTTACTGTCTGGGCGAGAATATCGATCTCGGCCCCGACGACAAAGCGCGCTGAGAGTCCAGAATCGCCGGCGTCCGCCTGAACGCCATCGCCGACGGCAGGGTTTGACGACCAGCTGTCGAAGACGGCCGGCACATTTACCGAGGTAACTGCCGGGTCCTCGCGCTCCTCCGGTGTTGTTGCTAGTGGTTTCTCGACCGGGACGTTGAGCGCGAGTGCCGCGACTCCGCACGCGGCCGCCGCGACGACGACTGCGGTAGCCCCGCCCACAATCCACCAGGTTCGTTTGCGATTGCCCTTCACCGTACGACGACCCACTTAGCTAACGTCCTTAAACACTCTTGTGCACGACCAACGGACCGCAGGCGGCGAAGCACGACCACACGGCATGCCGATTGTATGTCAGGGATATGCACGCGCTCTGGGAGGAGCGGGACGTGGGATAAATGGCCGGTTGTCACGAGCGATCAAACTAAACTGCAGTAAGCGGTGTGCGTTACGACAACTCGCACTGATGTTTGGGAAGAGAGAACTCGGCGTGACTGACGAGACGACTGGCGCAACAGTCTGGTGCACATTGGTCACCGTGTCCTACAACAGCGCGCCCGCGCTACGCGAGTTCTGGGGTTCAGCTGGTGCTCTCCCCAGCGGCGTCGAGTGGATCGTTGTTGACAATGCCTCTAGCGATGACAGCGTCGAAGTCGCACGTGGTCTCGGCGCGACAGTCATTCCTTCCACGAACAACCTGGGCTTCTCTGCCTCGAATAACCGAGGACTACGTGAAGCACGAGGCCAGTTCATCGGGTTCGTTAATCCCGACGTGCGCATCGACTTTAGCGACCTCGAGGGGCTGAGAGACGAGGCCGTGCGCCTGGGCGCCATCGTCTCACCACAGCTCAAGAACGCCGACGGCACCTTGCAACCCAACGGTCGCGGGTTCCCGTTGCTTCTCGACAAGATACGTAATCGGCTCGGTGGAGAAGCACAGCTCAATGACCGTTACCTCATGTACCCGCGCGATGAGAACCCGCGAGCGGTGTGTTGGCTAATGGGCGCTTCAGTTTTCGGCACAAGAGAGGCGATCGACCAAGTGGGTGGCTGGGACGATCACTTCTTCCTGTATTACGAAGACTCGGATCTCGGCGTGCGCTCCTGGAGCGCCGGAGTACCTGTCTACATAATTCCGGCGTTCGAGTGGACACATGGCTGGGCTCGTGAAACAAAGGGCCTGAGTGTGGTGCCGTGGATGAGGGAGCTCTCATCCGGGTCTAAGTTCTACAAGCGTTACCCCGAATTCCTGCTGAGCCGAAAGAACGCCGCACGCAAGCACCCCCGCATCGAAGCGGCAGTGTTTGGTGACGCCGGATGAGAGTTGTCCCCGCTGCGACCCTGATCCTGACAGTTCTGAACGAGGAGCACTCGCTTCCCGATTTTCTCCTCAGCTTGTCGGCTCAGGAGCAACTACCCGAAGAGATTGTCGTCGTAGACGGTGGCTCAACCGATGCCACCGCGTCACTGTTTATGGAGTGGGATGCACCGGTCGGGTGCACTTTGAGGGTAATCGTCAGCCCAGGCGCGAACATCTCAGAGGGCCGTAATCAAGCCGTGGTTGCCGCTTCTCATGATCGCATCCTCGTTACTGACGCGGGAACGTCTCTGGATCCTCAGTGGGCGTCGCGCATGCTCGCCGCCTTCGACGGGACGGACTCACCCGGTGTGGTCAGCGGATTCTTCACACCAACTGGCGAAACTCTCGTAGAGCGAGCAATCGCCTTCGCGGTAACGCCGAGACTAACCGAGGTCGATCCCGCGACCTTTTTGCCCTCTAGTCGGTCAATCGGCTTCACCCGCGACGCCTGGAAAGCAGCAGGCGGATATCCGGAGTGGCTCGACTACTGCGAGGATCTCGTCTTCGACCTCAAGCTCAAAGAGCTGGGCCACGTATTTACCTTCGAAGGCGGAGCCATCGTGACGTGGTCGGCACGTCCGACTATCCGCGACTTCATGAAGCAGTACTACCGCTATGCGCGAGGGGATGGCAAAGCTGGCCTCTGGTCGAAACGGCACGCAGCGCGGTATGGCGCGTACCTTGTCGGTGCCGTGCTGCTGGCGTTGTCGTTTGTGTGGCCATGGGCGGCACTCGTCTTGGCGTTCTGTGCAGCGGTCTACCTCAGCAAGTTCTGGAAGCGCGTCTGGCTGGCCCGCGGTGCTTTCGGGCCTGGCCTCGTGCGGGGGCTCCTTCTCGTGCCCGTGATCGTTGTCGCGGGCGACCTGGCGAAGATGGCAGGGTATCCGGTCGGCCTGCGGTGGGCGCGGAGTCGCGCTGCTGCAGGTCAGGGATAACTCCCGCGCGGATTGTCCTTACACCAGCACCGAGCGCTTCGACAGTTTTCCGACGGGTTTGAGCCCTGTCACGCCTTCTTCATCAGCCCACGGCTTAGCGGCGGCCGAGGCGTAGCCCACGACCAGCATCAGCAGAAGCAGTATGTGCATGTACATGAGCCCCCAGCCGGTCGCGGCTATCACCGCGAGGCCAGGAAGCACCGCGATAAATGCCAGAGCCACGAGTCCTCGGCGTCCACCCTTGCGAACGGCCATGATCGCGCCGATGATCACGAGCACAATAGGCACAGCGACGAGCACTGAGCCGACCAGACCGAGTTCGGTGAAGGCCAGCAGCAACGCTGAGTGCACGGGCAGGCCACCCGCGGCCAACGCACTAATCTCGCTCACCGTCGAGAGATAGGCGTTTGGCCCCACTCCGAACCAGAAGGTCCTGCCGATCTGCACTAGCGCGCTCTCAAGAAGTTCCGGACGACTGCCCCCGCTGGGGTCTGAGGCGTTGCGCAGAATCAGAAGGACGATAACGGGCGCGGCCACAACGACCATGATTGCGGGCAGCACGATGCGGCGAAGGAGCCCTGCGCCGGGGCCGAAGACAAACCAAATACCCAGAGCGCCAATGATCGCGAGCGTGTTGGCACGGCTGAAAGTCAGTGCCACCAAGACAAAGGCCGTCGCGGTGCCAGCAATTGCTAAGTTCCGCGCTACTCGGTTACTCGACCGAGTCAACGGAAGCAGCAGGACCACCAGAAGGATCAGGATCTTGCCCAGGTTGCCTGAATGTCCCGCAAACCCGCTGATGCGGGGAATGGTCAGCGGGCCCACTTCGATAGAGCTGACCCCGGAAAGCCCCACGATCTGCATGAGGGCTCCGATGGCCTGGGCTCCGACCGCAGCCGCGAGAACGACAGCGAGGAAAGTCTCACTGATCTGGCCCCGGCCAACACCGCGCGACAACGCCCACCCGAACCCCCAGGCCAGCGCGACGAAGCCCCATTGCGCCACTCCCATCAGTACGTGTGGAGGGGTGTTCGATTGCGCCACGATGACGACGAACAAAAAAACAGGAAGGAACAGCAGCGGTGGCGCGATTCCCTTGAAGACCATCCACCCGGGAACGATGATGGCCGCGAGGATCAGAGCCGCCTGGTAAGAGGTGATGCTCAGTGTGGATGCGGCAATGGTGGTGTGCGTGGCAGATGCTTCCCCCCAGGAGAAGATCTGTATCGGTAGCACGGTCAATGAGGCGACAACCGCGACGGTTGCGGTAGCGAGCCCTCCTTGCGAGATCCAGAGCACCACCAGCAGCGAGACCACCATTACCGCCGCCGCGATCAGCGTGAACATGACTCTCCCTGCACCGAACTCAATATCGGTCGTGTGTCCCGAAGACTCATCGTAATATTCCGGTCTCCCGAAGCACGCTCTCGGGCGGCATCGTGATGGATGTCACGATGCTTGCCACGTCGGGCGCTGATGCGGTTGCCGCGGCTCGCACCGCATCGTCAACGTCGTCGAACGGGCTCCATGCCACTCCGATCGACTCGTAGTAGTCCTGGTACTTCATGATCGGCTCTTCTGTCCGAGGAGTAACCACTACTCCCGGGCGACCTAGAGCGTGGGCCCAGATGACCCCGTGGAGCGACGAAGCAATGACCACTTCCGACTCGCAAATGGCACGCCCGACTGTTTCCGGTTCTGCGTCGATGTCGCAGATCGTATAGTCCTTGGTTTGCGCGAACTGGTCGCGTTCGCGGTAGTGCGGGATGAAGAGCACACGGCCTGGCGTTGGGGTGATCTCTTTCAGGTGCGGGAACAGTTCGCCGATGAGCATCCCCGGGTCACCCATGAACTCGAGATTGGAGACGTCTTGCCCGCTGTCGGCCAGCGCCTTGACCGTGAGAGGCCCGCGCACCCCACGCACGATCATGCGCCCGGCGTCTCTCGGCAGGTCTGCGCGCTTCGCACCTACTCCGTTCAGCAGATCTCCGGCTCCCGCGCGCTGGGCGATCGATCCCACCATGAGCAGTCGATTGCCGACCGTCTCGGTATTACGGATCTTCACCGAGCCGTAAGCCCACTGGATCAGGTCACGATTAAACAGGTCTCCGGCATTGCCCACGCGAAAACGGCGGCGGCGGAAAGGGTTACGTAAGCCCGAATCGGGGTCCCAGTAAAACGTGCTCAGGGCCACAGGTCTTCCTTTCTGACATGCGCAAAGGAATAGCCCACATCGTTGATCCCATAAGAGAGATCGAATCCGTCGGGACCGCACTGCAGGCCCGCGAAGTATGTTGCTGACAGGAGGCCGCGGTTGTGCCGCGGGAGACGGGGAAGCGTGGATGCGATCGAGTGAACTAGTGAGTGCGTCCCCACCTCTATCTTCACCCCGCCGTCCGGAGAAAACTGAGTCCGCACGAGTCGGCCGAAGTAGGCGCGCCTGCGCAAGATTCGGAGCTTCTGGTGAGCCACCAACCACGCCGACCCATCGGCGGAGAAACTCAACTGAGTACCAATAGTGAGCCCCGCGGACACGGCGGCCACGCCGGGCTCGCGGCGCTCGAAAACCAGAGAAGACCCCGAACCCAGCTCGCCTGCAGCGAGCGCGATAGTTGTCAGCGGAGTGAGCGAGTAGATCGCGTGAAGCGATCCCTCGCCATCGAGGTAGAACGCCCAGTTCTTCTCGATGATCTGTCGGTCGCTCAGGATGCACTCCTGCGGAGCTTCGATCTGAGGCCACAGTTGCTGAAGGTAGAGATGGTTGGGTTCGCTCGAGCTGAAACCGGTGTTGAAGGTCGCAAACACTCGACCCCCCAGTTCAAGGAGCTTAGGATCGGCGACGTTGCGGATACCGTATGTCGCCGCAATCTCGGTGAGGTCGGCCACGATCGTCAGACCCTCATCGTCGCGAACTGCATAGAGAGCGTTAAAGGGCCTGGAGCCGGGTGTCTTTTCCGCGCGAAAAGCCAGATGTGTCACGCCGTTGAGAGTCACGATGCTCGGATTGAAAACGTTCGAGAGCCGTTCAGAATCGGCCAGCTTCGCCAGCTCACTCCGGCGATCCGCCTGGGCGTAGCGCTTAAGCGATATCAGGCTCATTCTTTCCCCGCCGGTTTAGAGCGACCAAATGACCGGCGCACTACGGAATAGATCTCTTTCACGTCTCGTCGGCCCAGAAGGAGCACCAAACCACCATACACAGCGAGGCAGATGATGGATGCCGGCAGCACGAACGAGAAGATGGGTACAGGAGCATCGGCCCAGCCTGTCAAACCCAGAGCCCAGGCGACACCCACGAGACCGACGGTTGCGACCGTAGGGGGGATGAATCTCGCTAGGTAGCTGCGCGCAGATACTCCGCCGTAGCGACGTAGAGCCACGATCCTCACTGGCCAGTAAGCAACCTGCCTGATCGTGCGTCCCGCGGACACCGCAGCAAGACCGAAAGGCACTGCCGCGAGAAGTACAACTGTTCCGAATGCGAACTGGCCAGCGGCCACCGAGAGGGATGCCCCACCCCGCCCCTTGGCAAGAAGTACGCTCCGGTCGAAGAATGTCACTGAGGCGAGCATCGCGGAGGGCGCCATGAGAATCATGAGGGGAACGCTCGCATCCCAACCCGTGCCGAAGAGGAATGTCGTGATCTCGCTTCCAAAGCCGATCAACAGACCGAAGATCGGGAAGGCGATGACGGCGCTGCCGAAAGTCAGGGTGTAGAAGTACGACAGGAATCGAGCTTGGTCATTCTGAAGCCGGGAAAGGGTCGGCAAAGAGATCTTTGCGAGCACAGAAGCAACGACCTCCATCACGATCGTCAAGATTCTCTGCGCCATGAAATAGAAGCCCAGCTCAGTGGCGCTGAAGAATATTCCGATGATGAACTTGTCAACATTTGACTGGAGAGCGTTCATCAGTTCGATCAGCACGACCTGCAAGCTGAATGCCCACATGGATTTGAGGGAGACCAGCGAGAATGTGAATCGCGGAACCCACCGGGCTGCCGCCCAGAGGATCACGGTGCCCACAAAAGCCACCACGACGGGTTGGAGCACCAGCGCCCAGATTCCGGCTCCGGTCAGCGCCAGCACGATGGCAACCGCCGCCCCCGCAAAAGCCCCGCAGAGCTGGCGGATAGCGAGAGGCTTGAACTTCAGCTCGCGCTCGAGCAGTGCGGCTGGCACGCTCGCGAGGCCCGCGATAGGAAGAACAAGCCCGAGCACGGGGATGATGGATGCCAGTTGGGGCTCGTCGTACACCGCCACGAGCACGGGGGTGAGCGCAAGCACGATGCCATAGAGCAGTACGGATCCTGCCACACCGGTCCAGAATGCCGTCCAGATGTCGGCCTTAGTGATCTCGCTGCGTTGAACGATGGACTGGGCCAACCCATACTCGACGAACACGGCGATGATGGTCGTCAAAGCGGTGGCCAGGGCGATCAAGCCAAAGTCGGAAGGAGGGAGAATTCGCCCCAGTATGACGAAGACGAGGAGGGTCAGGAGGCGACTGATCCACTTCTCGGCCGCAATCCACGGCAGTCCGCGAACTGCTTTCCTCGAGAGAGTCTGTTCGTTAGTCATTCTTAAGCTCGTCGGATGGCCGAGTTGCCCCGTTATCGCTTTGACCGCTCCGGGAGATGCGGAGACCAGAAGGACCTCTGGTCATCATCTGCTCGATCGATCGTCGCGAGAGGAGACCTCCCAGACCGATGGCAATGTTCTTGAGGCTGGGAACCCGTTTTGCAGCGGAGATTCTCTTCAGCACTGCGCGCGCTCCCACCCCTGACCTTGACGCTATTGCGTATCGGAGCGTTTGTGCGGAGAGGAAATCCACGTAGGTACTGGGGACTTGCTTCAGCCGCGCGTCCGCCCACTCCATGGATCCAAGCCAGTCTGTACTCGCGGAGATGGAGGTTTCGGATCCCGTCTGAATGAGAGCGACCGCTTCTTCCACCTGGACAAACTCTGCCCCACCGCGGCGTTCGAGCTGGATGAGCCAGTCCCAGTCCTGATGACGGGACAGCAGCGCGTCCCACTCAACGCGGAGCGCGAGTTCGCGCGTGCAGAGCAGCGTAGATGTGTACATCGAGGCTCGACCTACGTGAGGCTTACGCTTGCGGAAGAGGTAGTCGGCAACCGGCTCTCCTGGGCGAATCAGGCGGTCGGGGACGCTCCTCGATCGAGAGCCGTTGTGCGCGTCGACGTGAATGTGTCGACCACCGACGAGAGTTCTTTGCGGAGCCTCTGACGACTGCAGAAGGCTGATCTGCGACTGCAGTTTGTCGGGTAACCACATATCGTCGTCGTCCAGGAATGCGACGTAGGTGCTTCTCGCCGCGCGCACACCCTGATTACGGGCAAAAGAGCCGCGTTTTCCCCCGCCCGTAAAGAAAACCTGGTCGGCGAGGCCGATAACATCTGGGTCAACTTCGCCATCGTCCGCGCGATCGAAGACAACAATCACTTCGACGGAGAAATCGCCATTCTGCGCGCGCACACTCTCGATCGCGCGCGCGAGCTCCGGGCGACCGACGGACGGGATGATCGCGCTGACGTCGAAGAGCACCGGAAGCGAATCTCCACCGGGGCTCTCATCTGCGACGTCCGAATTAGACACGGGCGGCCGCGCTCTGATTATGGGATGAACCGTGCGCCACTTCGGCAAGGCGTTGCGCAAGTTCAGCCAGCTGCACCCGGCACGCCTCAACACCTACCGCAGTTTCCTCCGCGAGGTTCTTGAGGTCATCGGCGCTGAGGTCTGGAGCACTCGTGAACTTCTCCCCCTCGTACTGCCCCACGAACTCGAGACCGGCCACATCAAAGTGGGCCGCGATCTTTCCGCGCGACGACTCAACCCATCCGATGGGGACAGCTCCTTCAGTTGCCCCGAGCACGAGACCGTGAAGCCGATCCCCGACCACGGCGACACAGTGCCGGTAAAGATCCCGCACTTTCTTTTCTTGATCGGCGTGCGACACTCCAGGTGCCCAAGCAAGGACCTCTCCACCAAGGTCATTCGCCAGTCGTCGAGCAACCTCGGCGTCTGCTTCGACCTGCACAACCGCAACGGGGAGAAGCGAATTGGCCGCGATAAGACGCTTGGCCCATTTCAGCCACTCAGCGTTGGGATACTCACGGTCGCCTCGAATAACGAAAGCGACCTTTGTCCGCGACGCGGAGCTCGGCCAGCTTGAACGCGGTGAGCCCGTTGCGAAGGCCCAGTCCGGGGCGACCTCTCCCGGCGCGACCCTGTCGATGACGCCAGCCTCGCGCCACACTTGCAGCGCTGTGTTTCTCGCAACCCAGCGATACGGCGCCAACAGTCCGGCGCGATCCGAGGCGGGCACGGTTCCCCCGACCCACAGCGCCACTCCTCCACGGAGGCGCACAATCCGGACACCGACACCCATCGCGAGCATGAGCGCGGCGATGGCAGGGCGCACGCGAACTTCGCCTGCGTTGAGCGCAAGAACGGTAGGTCGCGTTAGGGCGCTCTTCACCAGACGCGAGTACCAGGACACGAATGAATGAGAAACACGCACGTGTTTGGGCAGTCCGAGGCCAGTAATGAAATCTGCGCTGGCGCGCCGCACCCACAACTCCGTGGGCCCAATGTCGCTCAGAGCAGCCGCGTAGGGACGGCGGAGCAAAGAGTCACCGATATTTGTCGCCTGCCCCGTTATCCAGGCGAAAACGGGAAGCTGATTCATTGGTCGGCTCTCCCCCCGTTGCGCACCATAGCCAGTGCTTCATCAAACGCGGACTCGTAGAGTTTGGCCACCCTCGGCCAATCTCGATTTGTCATATCTGGTCTCGAAGGCCGCTCAGAGCTGCGGAGCTCTGCGACTGCCTCGAGTAGTGAATCGGTCGTGAATTCACCGTGAAAGAAGTGTACCCAGCCATTTCCCACCTCTGAAGCAAGAAGCCGAGTGGTGGGAGTATCTGGCACGAGCACCGGTCGATCGAGCGACAGTGCGACAAGCAGCATTCCCGAGTTATGCAGATCCTTGTACGGCATACACACAAGCTCGGCCCGGGATATCTCGTCCACAAGCACCGAGTCAGGAACAAACTCAAGGAGCGCGGAAATCCTGGGGTCACGACGGACCGCGGACTCAACCACCTCCCGCATATCCCGGGTGGGGCTACCGACGATTCGAAGTCTCGCCTCGGGATCGTCGAGCCCCTCGAAAGCCACCAACATATTCTCAACACCCTTATAAGGGCGGATGAGACCAGCGTTGAGGAAACGACCGCGCTCCGAGGGTGACCGGTCGATGTCAGCGAATCGGTCGCGGTAGTGGCCGTGGGGGATGTATCGTCCCACACCCCCGGGTATCTCGGTGATCTCGTTGATCGTGATGAAGTAGTCGGTCTTCCGATCAATGAATCGTTGCATCGCATCGTCGAAAGACGAGCCAGCTTCGTGCGGCCCCTGGTTATGCAGCGTCCGCACGATCGGCACGCGCTTCCAGCCGAGAATGGTGAACACCACCACCGTGGCCGCCGATTTCAGGAGCGACGTACGTTTGCTCCTGACTCGAGTGAACACTTCTGGCCAGTGAATGTGCAGAACGTCATACTTGAACGAAAACAAGCGAGATATCGTCAGATAGGAGAACTCGACGCGAGGGTCGGCATCTGTGACGATCTGGTCGATGTAGCGCGTAGTGCCGTCAGGGGGCTTGGTCGCTTCAAGTACCCGAATTCGCGAAGGCTTCTTCAGCGCCACTCGCGCGCGCCTCTCAGCAGACCGCTCAGCGACCTGCGTCTGTTCGACAAGCCGCGCACTGCTACTCGCTCTTCACGAGCGCGCGCCTACGGACGACGTCGCGCACTACGGCTATCGCTAGCCCCAGGGCCAGGCCACTGATGGCGCCGAGCAGGAGGTTAGTCTGGAGGCGCGGGCCCGACGGGGCCGCGGGAGGCGTCGCTTCCTGCACCGTCGTGACCCAAAGAGATTGGGCCTCTCCTGGCCGCTCTTCGAGCTTCTCGATTGCGTCCGTGAGACTGGCCGTGAGGGCGTTGGCCAGATCCGCGGCGTCCTGTGCGTCTGGGGCACCACCGGCAATGATGATCTGGGAGGTGCCAGCAGATACCGACACCCAGATTCTGGTCGAGAGTTCTGCCGGTGTAGTGTCGAGCCCCAAATCCTCGATCACTGGCTCAAGCACATCCGGTGTATTCGCCAACTCCACGTACGTGCGCACGCGAGTTATCGCGGGGTCGTTTTTCGTCGTTATGGGCACGTCAGTGGTGGGCAACGCCGTAGTGACGACTATTTTTGCCACGGCACCATAGGTCGGCGTTTGAAGTCCGGTGTAGGCAACCCCAGCGGCGATCCCTGCCACTGTGCTCAAGACGATGATGAGCCAACTGGTGCGAAGAACGCGGATGTAGTCGCTGAGTTCCACGTTGTGGGGCCTCTCCCGTATCGGTAGTTACTAGCCTATGGCGCTGAGCCGAGCTAAATCATCGTGCCACAGTTTGCCGGATAGACCGACACTCTGTTGCACCGGCCAGCGACGCTATTGCAGATGATCGCGCGCTGCGGCCACTAACTGGGGATCGCGGTTCTCTTCAGGCGGTACGAATCGCAGCGTCCAATACGCCATCCCGGTGACTAGCCCCCACAACACGAAGGTCCCAGCGGTCAATAGGCCCCACCCGGTCATCGCGATGACGAGAAGGCCAGGCAGAACGACCAACACTGCTCGTGCAGAGTCGCCTACCGGGCCAGATCGCCGCACGCTTCTGATGGCGTAGATCACAACGACCACGAAAGGAGCGAACAGAAGCACCGCCCCCAGTAGGCCTAATTCAATGATCGCCAGTAAGAAGGTGTTGTGCACCGGGTAGCCGGATGCTGCCAGCACATCACCCTGGCCCACTACTTCTGCGTACGACTCGGCCCCAAGCCCTACCCACAGATGCAGACGTAACTGTTCGAGACCAGTGGCCAGAAGCGCAGTGCGATCACCACCCTCGGGATCCGAAAGGAACCTCGGCAGCAGCACCAGACCCACCGCAATGGACGCGATGCCCGCACCCACCAGAACACCCAATCTGCCTTTGCGTGACAGTCGAGGATCGAAGAGGAGCCACAGAACGACGGCGGCAAGAACCGCAAGCGTGTTCACTCTCGCCTGGGTAGCCGTGACTACGGGGACCGCCAAGATCACGGTCGCCCACGACAGCCTTCGAGTCAATCGGTCCGTGTGACGGGTGAGAGGAAGAAGAATTACAAACAGCAGCAATGCGATCTTGCCGATCAAGCTCGGATGGTTGAAACTTCCGATCGGGCGATGTTCCGCAACAAAATAGGCAGCGTCGTCGTAGACGCTCGCCGAAATCCCTAGCAGCTGAGCACAGCTGAGGATGATCTGGATCGCGATCGCGATCAGGCATGCAAGCGCGATCAGCCGGACAAGCAGAAGATCCTTCTCCATCCTCTGGGCAATTCCGATTCCTACCCCAACCGCCACGAGAGTCGTGGCTATGTGAGCGATGCCGGACCACTGGGCCAGAGTGGCACCCCAGGAGAAGATCGCGAGCACGGAAAGGTAGCTGACCACGATTCCGGTGTAGACCACGACGCGGCCGACTCCCCGCAGCTTTGTCATGCCAACGAGGAGACTGACCAACACCAAGGTGTATGTCATAACCGTCAGCTCACCCGTGGTGTTGCCGTAGTGCACCTGATCGGAGGTCTCGCTGAGGGGGTAAGGGGCGACGGCGAGGCTCATAACGAGTCCCACTGTGAGTAGCCGCGAAAGCCCTAGTACTGGTCCGAGCAGCGCGAGCCCGATCGCAACGCCAGCGAACCCCAGCAGGATGAGGTTCATGCTGAACCACTCGCCCCGATGGAGTCGATCCCGGCCTCCGCGCGCGGAATCAGAGATCCCCCTTGATAACGGTGGCAGCGACAGGGGCTCCATAGAGCCGCAGACGAGAAAGAGCAGCGCGGTATTCACCCTTGCGTGTCGCGCCGTCCGTGACCACGAGTATTGCTCCCGCCGTCGACTTGCTCAGGCGAATCGCCGCCAACCCGGTCGCCACGGGCGCCGCAACAACCAGCACGACATCGAAGAGCGCCCCGAGTTCCTCCACGAGAGTCTGCACTTCAGGCCTCAGGAACGTCTCATCACTGAGCTGATCGGGTCGAACGGTGATGAGATTTACACGCCCATCCGTGGGGGTGATGCCAGCGGCAACCGGCGACGACCCGATGAAGCTATCGAGATCGCCAAGCTCGGCGGTCTGCGACAGTGACTCTTCTCCAGAGACATCTCCTACCAGAACGACTGAGCGCCCCCGGGCCAGGATTTCGAGCGCCGCGTGGTGCGCGAATGGGGTAACCGGCAGATCGTCCGCCGCCGTCAGCACAAAGGCATTGACCGTCTCGGATGCCAGCGCGATCAGGTGGTTTCCTACGCCCGATCCCGCCGAGGAGTCGTCGACCGCGATAACGAGTCGGTCATCAAAGGATTGGCTAGCGTCACGACGGCGCACCGTGCCCCGGAAGCGCTCGAAGGCGAGTGCCGCTGCAATGCCGGTCGCAAGACCCAGCAGAACCCCCAGCGCAATAGCGAGGCGCTGGTTGGGGCTGGTGGGTTCGGAGGCCGCCGAAGCGGTCTGGAATGTCTGCAGCGGGGATGGAGAAGTGTCGACCTCTATCGCGCGGTTCAACGAAGCCATTACTTCGTTGGCTATGGACTTGGCTAGCTCTGGCGAGACATCCGAGGCTGTGACCGAAACGACGGCGGAAGTCGTCTTGTTAGTCACCGGCGACCGAACTTCCAGCGTTTCTGCCAACTGCTCCGGGGTGACGTCAAGGTCGAGTTGGTCGATCACATCACTCAGCACTTTTGAGGAAGTGGCTAGGGGAACATACGACACGGCAAGCTGTCGGGATGCGCTGGCAGCGGCCTGCATCTGGTCGGGTTTTTTGCTGGAGTCGATCCTTACCACCGACAGGGCCGTCGATGAGTACACGGCAGGGGCGACAACGAGATAGGCGAAAGCGACGATGAGCCCTGCCACGATCCCCGCCACTACCAACAACCAGCGGGTTCGCAGCGCGGCAAGAGCTTCGGTCATACGCATTGATTCGCTCCTTGCGCTTTCGCGCTCACCCCTCAGGGCTCCCTAAGAGGCCAGACCTCGTGAGGAACACTGCTCACAATTTCGATTCCTCAAGACTAGCCGCAGACGAAGCCTCGCCATCGCGCATCCCACAGGTGCTGGCAATCCCGGTCGACTAGACGTGCGACTGGATGGCCCGTGTCAGCGTTGCGGCCAGATCGGCCGACCGCGACTCGAAATAGGGCGCTTGCGCTTCCCGCTCCTGAAAAAGCTCTTCCCGGCGATGCTTGTCAGCCACGTGTTCGTATGAGGCGTGGTTGATCTCAGAGCCGAGTGAGGAGAAGTAGTCCTCGTACTTGAAAAGCGGTTCTGGATTCGAGGTCGACGTGTTGATGAGCAGCTGGGTCGGAACGCCGAGGCTGTGCGCGACGATTACCCCGTGCAGACTGGACGAAACAACAAATCGAGCCCGAGCAATCCGCCGAAGCACCTCGAGGGGCGCAAGAGCGGGCGGCACAATCGATAGGCCAGAGTCTTCGAGATTCGAGAGCCGGGATCTGCCCTCGACGGTGTTCCACGCTGAGAAATGCGGGATCACTATCGTCTCGTCCGTCGGCTGGGGTTGCTTTGTCACCAGCAATGGCGAGAGCAGCCCAGGGTCACCCACAGGGGTTGAGGAGGGCAAGCCTAAGCCCGATCGAGAGAGCGGGCCGCGGACGGCGAGAATCGGACCTACTTGGGCCCGCAGACGGTCCGCCTCCTTCTCAGAGAAGGGACCGCGGATGCCGGTTCCCCACACTGCCGCGCGAGTGGGCCTCTGTGATGCAAGCTCGAATATCGACCCGATCGCCACCACGTCCGCGCGCGGTGCCGGCGACCAATTGACCGATCGCCCCGTCACTGCTTCAAGAATTGCCGGTGAGAGCTCGTCACCAAAGTTCTTGAGTGGTCTGCCCGTGAGCCTCGCCAGATGGGCCCAAGCTACCGAGTTGTGCTTGATCTCGGGTGCAAGCCTGCGCAACGATCGACGGGGGGACCACCAATAGAGGCGCAAGGCTGACACGAGCGTTTCCTAACTGATTAGCGAAGGCGAGAAGTTTCGCACACACTATCCGCGCGAGCGAAAGTGTCCGAGAGTCGTGATAATCACTCGCGCGTCAGCTCGCATCGGGGGGATGACGAGAACGAGTAATCCCGCAGCGACAATCACGACGACCGCAGAGAGTGCCAAGCGAACGAAGTCGTTCGACGATTCGAGACCCAGCGCTGCGGCAAGCCCAGCAGCAGTGACCAGCACCGCCAGGAAGAGGGCTCGAATTCCAATCATCAGCATGCGTCGGATAGGGGCGACCCGGTGACGGTGTAGCCAGAGCAGCGAGAGTGGCCACCCCAGCGCAACTCCAGCAACGTAACCCACTGCCACCCCGTAGAGGCCAAACAGGCTACCGACAAGAACGGTCACGATGAGGAGCGAGCGCGAGATCAGGGAGTACCTGAAGTGCGACTGGGTCAGGCCCATCGAGAGGAACACCCAGTACGTGCCGTAGCTCACCGCTTGAAAGAGGCCAGCGACGGCCAGAATCTGGAACAGTGGGGCCGAGGGCTGCCACTGGTCTCCGAAGATCAGCGGAATTAGCGGGTCGGCCCAGACGATGGCAAGAGAAAGTACGCCCGCTACCGCGTAACTCAGGGCAATCTGGGCGTTGAGCAGGTGCCGCTCGTACTGGATGCGCGAATCCTGTGATCGGGCGAGCACGGGCAGGGCAACGTTGGTGATCGGAGTGAGAAGCTGGTTCATGGGGAAAGTCACCAGCTGCGACGCCCGCCCGAAGAACCCCAGTTGGGTCGCCCCGAAGCGATTACCGACAATGATGCTCGGCACGTTGCTGCTCGCATAGACCAGCAGTTGTGAGCCCATGAGGTTCACACCAAACTTCACAAACTCCTTCGTCGGAGCCGAGCGATCCGGTAGACCCGGTCGCCACCTGGCCAGAATAGTTCGAGCGATGAGCAACGTGAGCGACTGGGCCAGAAGCTGGAACACAAGGGCCCAGTATCCGAATCCGGCGAGGGCTGTTCCTATCGCGGCGGCGAGCCCTACCGCCATGGAAAGTATGTCTGAGGCAGTGAGCGCGACGAAGCGAAGATCGCGAGCGAGATGCGCCTGGAACTGCGTCTGGACCCCGTTGAAGAGGAACATCGGGGCGAGTGCGAGCGTAATGACGATCAATCGCTGATCACCGTAAAGAACAGCGATTGGCCAAGCAGCAAGGCAGATCGTCCCCATAAGAGCGAGACCGATGCCCGAGTTCAGCCAGAAAAGATTGTTTCGTTGGCCCGCGCTCAGGCTCTTCGCCTGGATCGCGGCCGACGATAGGCCAGCATCCCTGATCACATCTGCGACACCGACGATTGCCGTGACCATGGCCACGAGCCCGAAATCTGTCGGGCTCAGGATGCGTCCAAGCACCACGAGCCCAGCGAGCTGCAGGAACACCTTCACAAGTTGACCCAGCAGAGTCGCTCCGCCGCCGCGAACGGCCTTTGATCCCAGCGTCGTCACGGAAGGTCTACCTGTGTGTCGCGCAACATCTGCACGCTACCCCTACGGAGCGCCGAGGCACAGAACCTGCGGGTCTGCCCAGGCGGCACCGAATTCGCTGTCGCCAGCCACCAGCGAGTTCTCCAGTCGAAGCGTGGACGGTCCTTTGAAACTCGCTTCTACCGTCTTCCCATCAGCGGTGCCGACCGTTCCCAGATCGGAAACAACCCCATCGCTCACCACAATGAAACTGGCCTCATTTGCGGCGTTCGACGTGTCGGATAGTCCAACCGATGACGAGAACTTGATGCACTGGGACGCCAGTGAGTATTCGCCCCAAGCCCCGGTTCCTGGGCTGACGGTGCCCACAACCGAATCGTCCGTCGTCTCCCACGACCCGTCTGATTGTGAGTCGGGCTCCCCAATCGGATACCAGTCGTAGACGTTGAACTTGACCGCCCCAGAAATTGCACCGCTGATGCCGGTGAGCCCATCGATTGACACCCGATACGAAGGGGTGCCAGCCCGGGTTGCTTCTGCAGGAATCGAGAATGTCGCGTCGCTAGCTACCTCCGCGGACCCAACAGTCTTCCAATCGTCGCCCTCGAGAATCTGGAGCTTTGCGTTCGCCCCAACGAGCGCGCTAGTGGTCGTGCCATCGACTGTCAGCATCTGACCGACGCGCAAGTTGACCGACGATGTTCCGGTGATGTTCGCGGATTGGATCGCGTAGACGGTGACGGGAGGTGATACGGAGGCGGCATAGTCGTCTGTGCCTTCGAAAAACGCCCGGAAATCGGTGTTCCGCGCCAGAGCCCCGGGCGTGAACGTTGCTTGTCCCGCGTCGTTCGTTTTTATCGACTTGGCGTCGCTCCATTCCGCCGTTTCGCTTGGGCGGGCCTGGATTGTCACCGACGCATCAGCAAAAGGGCGGTCTTCCCTCTCCAACTCGACGGTGAGTGTGAACGACTGTCCCTTCCACACCCCAACCTCGGAGGAAGTTATTGTTGCGGTTGTCTTGGCGGCGGCGGCTACCGGCGTAAATCCAACCCCCAGCACCAGTAGCACCGCGGTGACGAGTGCAAGAATCACCAAGAGAGGCTTCGGCCAGCGTGTCGCTGGCAAATCAGGCGCAGTCTCAGCCGAAGTCACGTGTTTTCCCTTTGCAGTAGCTTTCAGCTCATCCTGAGCCTGGGGCATAGTGTCGCGAGGTTAGAATCGACAACGGCCAAAATCACCTTTCGCGTCTCAATCCTACGCGTGAGCGACAACTCCGACAGAAGATGCCTTTGTGAACAAGCTCAGCACCGCGCCACCTCCAAAAAGCCGCGCCAGATTCTGGTTAGCAACGTGGGGTCTCGTAGCGACCGTTATCGTCATCCTGCTAGCCACGATGTGGCCCACTCCCCTCGACCAGGGGTACCAGAGCGCGATCGATAAGGTCCTCGCGGTATTGCACCGCAACGGCATCCCCAAGTGGTTTGGCTACAACAAGCTCGAGTTCAGCGCCAACGTCGGCATGTTCGTTCCACTGGGATTTCTCGTGGCTCTGATCCTCCCGCAAAAGCTGTGGTGGCTCTCGCTCATCGTTTGCCCCGGGATGTCTGTCGCCATCGAACTCGTCCAGGGAGCGGTACTGGATGCTCGGGTCTCAAGCGCGCAAGACGTGCTGGCGAACTCGCTCGGCGCACTACTCGGCATCCTCGTGGCCCTCGCCATTCGTGCGATCGTCTACGAGCGGGATCAAAAGGTCATTGCTCGCGCCCTGTGGGAACGCGGAGTCGCGTAGAGCACAGGCTGCTGAGATTCATGCGGCTTGAGTAGACCCCACTGTTCATCCGACGGAGTTTGCTTTGTCCAACTCTGACTGGATGAAGGGAGCCAGCGTGCGCGCGAACGTCGCGGTGATGTGGCCGCGGTCCCTCAGCACCTTGACCCCTCCGATGACCAAGGGGCACCTGCCATCCTTGCAATAGAACTGAGTGAGATCGATGGGTATCGATCCTTTATAGCCCGTCGCTGCTTGAATCATCAGATTGTCGGACCTCATGACGTCAGCTTCATTCGCACCGCAGGTCTCGACTGAACCTGGTCGGTAAGCGCACCCGATCGCCTCATTAGAGGGGAGTTTCGGATTATCCGAGAATGCAACGATCGTGGTGCCATTCGCGATAATCGGTGCCCAGATCTTGCGGAACCCCTTGATGCCAGCGCTGTCACTGGCCACCCCATCTCCGTTCACGAAGACCGATTCCAGCGCAGAGTACGAGTTGAATGCGAACAGGTACGGAGGTCGCGCCGCGATCTCGTCACGAACTCGCTTGCTCCACTCTCCGCATGATTCGCGCAATTGCGCGTTGTCGCTCTTGCGCGGCGCCGCCGAAAACACACAGCCCGACTTATAAAAGACATCCAGTTGCCACCCGTTCTCGAGCGCCATGGCCTCTATCGCGGGGAACAGGGACGCGGAGTGCGAGTTGCCGATGAGCACAACTCGAACGTCAGCCCCTATGACACCGAACGAGCACTCTCGGACCTCGTAGCCGGTGGTGGGAGTGCGACAGGTGGATTCCTCGATGACAGACCGGTCCTCACCGACATCGAAGGCAGGAGAGCTGCTCACCCAATCAGTGGGGCATTCGTCAGAGAGCAAGGCCGGGCCGCCGAAGCAGGGGGTGCCCTCCGCGGCAGCGGCTCGCGACTGCTCGAGGTCCCGGGATGTCAGCGTCTGCAGCGACCCTAGAACTGCCGTCCCGGCCAGCAGCGGGATGAGGATCATCGCGACCGGCGCCGTCGCCCGCCATCGAGCGCTGCGTCCGGTGGGGACCAGATCGCGCGATCGGAGCAGTGGCGTCTCGACGAATCGCTTCGTGAGCCAGGCGAGAGCGGCCGCACCCAGGATGATCGCAAGGCCTTGGGGGAGCCCTGGTCTGTGGCCGGTGACTTCGGTGAAGAAAATGAGGATGGGCCAGTGCCAGAGGTAGAGCCCGTAGCTCAGGCCACCAATCCACACAAGCGGAGCCGATCCGAGAACGCGATCGGCACCGAACCGAGTGCGTCCACCGGTGCCCGCGGCAAAGACCATCAAGGCAGAGACAGTGGGCCACAGGGCGGCTACACCGGGAAACTGCCCTCCCGCGTCGAAGATGAAACCCGTCGTGAGCACACCGAGAATCCCGATCCAACCGATCACGGTTCTCACCATCATCGGGATCGTTACGCGTGGCAGGATCATCGCCGCCAGGCTCCCCAGGCCGAACTCCCAGGCCCTAGCGAAGGTGTTGTAATAGGCGGCCGGCTGATCGTCCCGAACGCTAATGAGTGCGAACGCGAAGGAGGAGAGAATCACGACGCTGACTGCCGCGATAGCCAAGGGAAGGCGCAGCCGAGAGCTCTTCAGCGCGCCGCAGACCAGCCCGACGATGACAAAAACGAACGCCCAGAGCACGTAGAACTGGCCCTGCACCGACATCGCCCAGAAGTTCTGCACCGGGCTATGGAAGTTGTCCTGGGCGAGATAGTCGGCACCGGCGGCGATGAGCTGCCAGTTCTCAACGAACAGCGCCGAGGCAACGATTTCCGTGAAGACCTGTTTCCACTGTGGAGTAATGAGAAGGATCGGTGTCGCCACGGCAACGGCGAGCAGCACGACGGCAGCTGCGGGGAACAGGCGCCCGCCGATCCTCAGCAGGAATGCCCCGACCCGTACTCGCCCATGGCGGGAGAAGTGACTAAGCAGGGTCGCAGTGGTGAGGAAGCCCGCGATGATGAAGAAGATATCCACCCCGCCCGAGACTCGCCCGAGCCAAATGTGGAAGGTCGCGACGAGCAGGCTTGCAACCGCGCGAAGACCCTCCAACTCGGGACGGTAGCTGAGCGAATCGGATTTGGACCAGGGCAGGGTCGTGTGGGACATCGTTGTGAGCCTTTGCGATGAGGCGGTGAGCCGCGGCGGGTGTACGCGGATCGAACGAGGAACACGAATTTTCCTCTGCTCCTAGGCGCAACCGTATCGCAGGGAGGGCACTGGGGGCGCCATTCTCAAGAAGAAAATTCCGATGCCCGAAGTTTGGCTACAACAAGCTCGAGTTCAGCGCCAACGAGGGAATGTTCGTCCCACTGGGATTCCTCGTGGCACTGATCCTCTCAGTCTCCAAGTTTCTCGAGTCGCTCAGGGCCTTGGTGCGGCGAACGTGCGTTGCCATACCCGTGAAGATCCGACGCCGATGCTGCGGGAGAGTCGGTGAAGTGGTTGTTCCACGAATCTGCAGAAAAGCTCTGCGAGAACAAACGCCAATACAGCTGTAATAACCACTTTGAGAATCGTCTGGTCGGGACCAATTAGTCGATCCACGAGAACCAATAGCGGCATGTGAATGAGGTAGAGGCTGAAGGAGATCCGTCCTAGCCACCGCAGAACAGCTGTCGATAAAAACTTCGCGGCGGGAGCCCATAGCGCAGCGACCAGCACAAGTCCCACGGCGCCAAGAAACTCAAAGTAGACGGACCATTGCTGAACTCGGCCCTTTCCGGGAAGTATCTCCCATACCGAGGCATGCAGCGTGATGAGAAAGACCGAGGCGGCCAAAACCAGCGGAGCTCCCCAGCGCACCCAGACCGCACTAGAGGGACGCGCGACCCACGACTGCAACGCAGTCAGCTGCACCGCTATGACGCATCCGATCATGAAGATGGGCAAGTAGGCGTACCCGCCCGCTTGATTGAAATGCCCAATCACGATGACGATCGAACAGATGATTAAGTTCGCCGCCCAATAGCGCTTCGCGGCCAAGGCCACGACCACGAATATCGGAAGCATGAAAGAGAAGATGAGTTCGTAGCGAAGAGTCCAGAGAGCGTTATTGAGGATAGGAGAACCGAGAAGCACATCCGTGGATTGGATGAACGTCCCGAATTCGAATGTACGGGCGCTCCAATTTGTCGCCATCGATCCGCTTGGTTCCGCCGAGAACGCATTGCCCAGGACAACGAAGACCGCTGCCAACAGAACCGAGGCGACCGCAGGCAGTCCCAGTCGTGCGGCTCTCTGCGGAAAGTAGGCCATCCAATCGAAGGATGCATTGCGAATAACGGGCAAAGTCACGACCACTCCGCTGAGCACGAAGAAGACTAAGACGGCCGCGGGGCCAGCGATGATGATATGGCCAGGGGTGGACGTGAGCCACCACGTAGGGCTCCAGGGAGCGGAGTGCTCACCATCGACCCCATGAGCGTCCGCGATTGAGGGAAACATAAGCGCCAGGTGGTAGAACATGACAGCCAGGGCCGCGAGCCCTCGCAGACCGTCAAGACCAAGAAGCCTCTGGGAGGTTGAGGCTTTTCCCTCATCCGGCGAAATCCCGTAAGGGTGAAGCGACTGTTCTTCCCCGGTTCTCATCCCGCCATTGTATTGGCGCTATTAGAAGCGGCCGGGCACTAACCATCGCCGGCTCCGCGGGTAGCAGGATCGCGCGGGTGACATTAGGTAGAACAGCGAACGGTAGTTCGCCACTGAGCTGACTGACCGCGCATCGACGCGGAATCCGTGGCCCTGTTCGCCGATCGGTCAGCAGATCTACGAGCCGCGCCGACGTCGTCGCGCGAGGATAATGTGCAACCCGAACGCAGCAGCACCGCAGCAACGGCCCCGATTGCGCACATGCTTCCCGTTGACTTGCTAACCACTATGGTTATCAACAGTCAGCCATCACGGCGGGCCGGCCCACCATGTCTTGGCGTGCGGCATCCCATTTATGTAGGGCATCCCATCGTGATGGTTGCCCTCATGTTCTGGAGGCTTTACCTGTGATTCCTGCCGGCGATCGAGTGCAGTTGGATTCACTCACGAGCATGAGGTTTGTAGCGGCGGCCATGGTGTTGGCGCATCATGCATTCTCTTTACTCATGCCTGGGTCCGAAGCTGCCCGGCTTACAGACACTGGATTCGTTGGTGTGGGGTTCTTCTTCACGCTGTCTGGGTTCATCCTCATGTGGACTTTCAACCCCGCCTTGCCGGTCTCGAAGTTCTACGGTCGTCGCATCGCTCGGTTGACTCCGCTGCACTATTCGACGGCGCTTGTCGCCGCCGTGTACATCCTGTTCACTACGCAAACCCTGCCGCTGTGGCCCTCTCTCGCAAACCTCGGTCTCATCCAGGCATGGATCCCGATTGATGGCTACGGATCCTCTCTCAATCCGGTCTCGTGGTCCCTCAGTTGCGAGGCCTTCTTCTACCTCTGCTTCCCTTACCTCGCCAGACGCGCCCTGCGGTGGAATCTCGGGTTGGCGGCAATTGGCATTTCCGTTGCTCTCGTCGCAGTTGCAGCGATCTGCCTCACCTGGCTACCCCAGTACGCGGCAGTGCAAGTCCTCTACCAAAACCCGCTTTACCGGATGGGAGGCTTCACTCTCGGAGTACTGCTTGCAATTGCGATGAAGCGGGGTTTCGCGCCGCGCATCTCTCTTCCTGTGGCTCTCGCCTTGTGCGGCGTTGCGTATGTGCTCGCGCTAAACGCAATTCCGGTTGCAATGAGTTTTGGCTGGCCGCCTGCGCGCGTCTACGGGGACCTGATCTTCCTGCCTGCAGTGTTGGTGTTGATTGCCGCCGCTGCGCGCGCAGATCTGAATCGCGGCTTCGGCTTGTTCCGCCACCGATGGCTGGTCGCGCTGGGCGAAGCGTCGTTTGCCCTCTACATGATTCATTACCTGATGCTGCAGATCTTCGTCACGCTGTGGGGTGACCCTTCGGCACGGCCCGGGGTATACGCCGTCGTGGGCGGATTCTGTGTCGTGGCGGTAGTGCTGAGTTTGGTCGTCTATCGATGGTTCGAACGACCAGCCGAATCCAAGCTTCGAGCGCGGATAGGCACGGTTTCTCCCCGATGAACCTGTCGCCGCCATGCGGCGTCAGTCCGGGCGGATCACTGAGCGACAAACACCGGTGACCCCGCGAGAGGCACACTTACGACCCCACCGCTCGGCTCGACGACCGCAACCACACCATCCACGGATGTGACCGTGAGCGGCTCGTCGGAGGGGATGTCTACGGTCATCGGATCGCCGGTGGTCCAGGCGACTCGCACCTCGTCACCCGGCTGCCCGAACACCGCCGAGGTCACAGCATCCCCGAACTCGTCGAGCCTGGAGAAGCTGCGACTGCCGATGTGATCGATCAGTAGCGCCTGCGACAGCGCGGCGAGTTTGGGCTGGTTGGCGGCGACTCCCTCGGTTACCTGGGCGAAGAGGCCGAAGTTGCCCTCGTGGGCAGCGGGGTCTGGCCGGTCGTTGATGAGGTCGTACCAGAAGTAGCGCTCGACGCCGGAAGAGAGTGCGAGCACCTCGGATTGCACGAGCCGCTCGGCCTGAACACGATCAGAAACGCCGCCCGTCTTTGTAGTCCAGCCCAGCTCAGTGATCCAGATCGGCAACGGTTTGCCGCGGGCCGCAGTGGATGCCTGGGCGTGCGAGACCGTGTCCAGAAGCAACCGGGGATCGTCGTACGTCTCGTACGGGTGGTAGCTCATGACATCCGCTGCCGGAAGACCGCCGAGATCCCACAGCCCGTCGAACCAGGCGCCGTCGTACAGCGCGGTCGCGCCCGCAACGACAGTCACGTCGTCGAAACCTCGCTCGGAGAGCTGCCGGTCGACGGCGGTCAGTAGGGGTAGGTAGCAGGCGGGCGTCAGACCACACTTGCCCTTGTTGAAATAGATGATGTTGAACTCGTTCCACACCTCGATGGCCGCGGGCGAGTACCGGGCAACGACCTCGGCGGCGTAGCGCGCGTACGCCTCTGTCGCCTCTGGAGTGGATGGCACTCCCCCGTAGTTCGTATTGCCGTAGTCGATGATCGCGAGCAGCTCGATACCGTTTGCCCGAAGCCCACCGAATCCGATGTCGTACACCGGGTCAAACGCGTAGACGCCAGCGGTCGCCTCGTTGCGGCGCCACAGCACATCGTCGCGGACGATGCCGAATCCGAGGGACGCCGCCAGGCGAGGGGCCTGGATCGAGTATGCGTTAGCGAGGTGGGTCGTAACCCCAAACCGGGGGTCCATCGTGGGCGTGCCCGAGTCGATGACGGCGACAGTGGTCACCCGTGGCGCGCCATCGGCGTGCGCCACCTCGATCGTGAAGAACCCTTGCGGGATGCCGTCGAGCGATATTGCATCGATCGGGCTCGCTATTGTGTGAGTTCCGCGAGCGACCTCGGTGCCGGCGACATCCGTTGCCCGCCAGGTCACCTCTCCCGGCGGAACCACAACTGCAAGCGCCGCGGTGTCTGTCTCCAGCACAAGCGACTCGTTGAGCAGCCAGCCTGCGCTTGCTACCTCTTCGAATGACGGGTTGGGGATGAGGTTCTCTTCTGTATCGGCCGCGATGAGGCTGAGGCGATCGATGCTGAGTTGAGCGACGGCACTCCCGAGCTCGAGGGCGACCTTGGCGCCAGTCGCATCATCGGGGATCTCGATCTGGGCGCTGACCGGGGCCCACTTCACGCTCAGTGGCGGGAGGTCGACCCTCACGCCAGCGATAGTGAACCATGCCGGGACGGTGTCGAGTGGCGGTGACAATGTGCGCACGGAGGCGGAGAACGTGTACGTCACGCCCGGAATCACGGCGATGTCGGCGCTTGCGGCGACTGATGGGCTCTCGAGTGTGGGTGCCTCGATGCGGAGAGCTACCGCGCCGTCAACGGCATGGCCTACCTCGGGAGCGACGGCGGCCACTGTGGTTCCCGGTGCGAGCGCCCAGCCCACGGGTGTTCCGAGCATGAGCGCGTTTCGCGGAATCGGCAGCTGTGCGCTGTCGAAGGATGCCTCGGCCTTGGGTTCTACGGGAGGCTCCTGTGCGCCGATCACGACACCGGCCGCTATGCCCACTGTTGCCGCGAGCAGGAGGGTGACTAGCCCGGCAATGAGCGGGCGGGACCATCGGCGGCGCGGGCGTCGAGGGCGCAGGCCGGAGTCTGTAGACGTGGACGAAGCGGCCGTCATCTGAGGACAGCCCGCTCAGGTCCCCAGAACCTCGGCACGGCCTTCATGTGCCCATGATGACAGTAAAGCGTGGGTCATAGGCGACATCGTTCGTTAAACGACACAGGGGCCGGACCCGAAGGCCCGACCCCTGTGTGTGTTCCCCCTTCGACAAGCTCAGGGAGCAAGCCGATCAGGGAACGATAAGAAACTGAATTACTTCAGAACCTTCGTGACAGTTCCTGCACCGACCGTACGGCCACCCTCACGGATAGCGAACGACAGGCCCTCTTCCATAGCGATCGGCTGAATCAGCACGACCGTCATGTCGGTGGTGTCACCAGGCATGACCATCTCGGTGCCCTCGGGCAGCGTGATGACGCCGGTGACGTCCGTGGTGCGGAAGTAGAACTGCGGACGGTAGTTCGCGTAGAACGGGTTGTGACGCCCACCCT
>Ga0247807_10000107_pt1 | contig 70148 bp, 65 predicted proteins | sample UWRJL074202C1_FD_179931 | JGI IMG/M metagenome (GOLD analysis project Ga0247807, IMG submission 179931) | Plant litter microbial communities from Arlington Agricultural Research Station in Wisconsin, United States - UWRJ-L074-202C-1 | ecosystem: Environmental > Terrestrial > Plant litter >...
GATGCTCCTCAAGAGCAGGTCGCACCCACGGCCCAGGGTTCGGGAGTCTCCCCGTTCGACGCCTTGTTCACCCCGAAGGGCGCCGAGCCGACGAGCCCGGATCAGGCAAAAGCCGACGCCTCGCCCACCACTCAGGCATGGTCGGCACCCGTCGGGCACTGGTCTACTCAGGCCGACCTGGATGACGAAGCTCACCCACACACCATTAACCGCACGGTTGGCACCGGTTCGAGTGCCACCAATGCGCTGGTTCTGCCGTCCATCCCGTTGGGAAGCGACATCCGCGGACCGCTCACAGAGAACGGTCGCATTACGCTGACCGGTTCTATCGACCTCTCGCATCCTCTCGGCTCTACCGGTGCGCCGGATCGCCTCGAAAACACGAGCATGGACGCTCTCTTCGACATGCACGATGCCGAAGCGGTATCTACAGACTCCGCGCCCGTGCGTGCCATCCGTGCGGTGAGTACTCACAACACGGGGCACGGCGTCACCCACACCCAAAAACCCAAGGGCAACCGTGCTCTGACCGGACTTCTCATCGCCGCGTCATCCATGGCTGTCGTCGTAGCGGGACTGCTTGTCGCAGCTCTCGCGTTCAATCTTTTCTAAGTAGCTGTGAGCTACACACAACCGTTAAGGACCAAGTGACTGCATCGGCGCGCGCCCGCGAGCTACTGACCGTGGTGGCTCGCGCTGCCGACTCCAAGCAGGGCGAAGATCTCGTCGCCCTCGACGTGTCCGGCCCACTGCCGCTCACGGATATCTTCTTTCTGGCGACGGGGCGAAACGAACGTAACGTTCAGGCCATCGCGGGGGAGATCGAAGACCAGATGCTCGAGGCTGGTGCCAAGGCGCTCCGCCGCGAGGGTCGTGCAGAGGGTCGCTGGATCCTTCTCGACTTCGGTGACGTCGTCGCGCACATCTTCCACGAAGAAGACCGTCTCTACTACTCGCTCGAGCGTCTCTGGAAGGATTGCCCCGCGATCCCCATCGAGGTCGCCACAGCCGGAGTAACTGAGTAGCTCGATCGCTTCATATGAAGTAACACGAGTTCACATTCGTGTCATTGTTTGGCAGGGTTAATCCCGGTCACTCGTCGACGTGTGATGTCTTCCCGCCGACCTTCAGGTAGATCATGATTTCGCTTAGCCGTGTCACCAAGTCCTTCGGGACGGGTGATACCCGCACTCTCGCGCTCGACGACGTCAGCATTGACGTTCCTCGAGGCACGATCTTTGGTGTTGTCGGCCAGAGTGGAGCGGGCAAGAGCACGCTCATCCGCACGGTCAACCTTCTTGAGCGACCGGATTCGGGCACCGTCACGATCGATGGACGCGACGTGACCGCTCTTCCCGAAGCCGAGTTGCGCGACGCGCGCCGGGGAATCGGCATGATCTTCCAGCACTTTAATCTGCTCTCCAGCCGCACGGTCGAGGGCAATGTCAGCCTTGGGCTCGAGATCGCGGGGCAGAACAAGAAGACCCGCGAAGCCCGCACGGCCGAGATCCTCGAACTCGTCGGTCTGGGGGAGAAGGCCAAGTCCTATCCCTCGCAACTCTCGGGAGGACAGAAGCAGCGCGTCGGAATCGCTCGTGCTCTCGCCTCTAACCCGAGCGTGCTGCTCTCTGACGAAGCGACCTCGGCACTCGATCCCGAAACCACGAGGTCGATCCTCGACCTCGTGAAGACCATCAACCGGGAGCTCGGGCTCACGGTACTTCTCATCACCCACGAGATGGACGTCGTGAAAGCGATCTGTGACTCGGCGGCGCTTCTCGAGTCCGGCCGCGTCGTAGAACAGGGTCGTCTGGCCGACGTCATTTCGACGCCGGGTTCACGACTCGCTCGCGAACTGTTCCCGCTGGGACCGGTAGTTGCGCGCCCTGGAACCACCGTCATCGACATCACCTTCAGCGGTGGCACTGCAGACCGTCCCGTCATCGCGCAGCTCGCCCGCACGCACGGCCTAGACATCAGCATCCTTGGTGCCGTTATCGAGACCATCGGAGGCAACCAGGCAGGGCGCACCCGACTCGAGCTGCCGGGGGATCCCGCGACCACGATAGGAATTGTGGAGGACTTGCGCTCCCAGGATCTGCTCGTCGAGATCGTAGCGGGAGGTGCAGCATGATCGACCCCTCCGCCCCGGGATTCTGGGAAGGCCTGTTCCAGGTGCTGCTGCTGGGCACCGGCCAGACTCTGTACATGGTGGGCGTCGCGCTCGTCGTCACGATCATCATCGGCCTGCCGCTGGGAGTTGTGCTCGTCGCGACGGAGACCGGTGGCGTTCTCGAGGCTCCGTTCGGGTCGCGTGCACTGGGGCTCATCATCAACCGCGTGCTCGACTTCATTGTGAACCTGGGTCGGTCGGTGCCCTTCATCATCCTGATGGTGGCGCTCATCCCGTTCACGCGCCTCATCGTCGGCACCTTCATCGGTTCGACGGCGGCGATCGTGCCGCTCTCGGCCGTAGCCATTCCGTTCTTCGCGCGTATGGTCGAGATTTCGATCAAAGAGGTGGATACCGGGCTGGTCGAGGCAGCGCAGTCACTGGGCGCCTCCCGCTGGCACGTGATCTCGAAGGTTCTCGTTCCAGAAGCCCTGTCATCGATGATTCTGGGACTGTCGACGACCGTCACATCCATCATCAACTTCTCTGCGATGGTCGGAACGGTTGCCGGTGGCGGTTTGGGCGATGTGGCGATCCGCTACGGGTACCAGCGCTACAGCCCCATCCACATGATCGCTGTCATCATCGTCATCTTCGCGATCGTCATGATCCTTCAAGCCATCGCGACGCACTTTGCTCGCAAGTTTGCGCGCAAGTCGGCCCCCTCGCGCTCGACCGGACTTTTCTTCTTTTCGTCCTAACGCTCACAATCACAGAGAGATCAACCATGCGCTTCACACGCCTCGCAGCCACAGCAACGGCAGCAGTCCTCGCAATCGGCCTTGCCGGTTGCGCCGCCCCCGCAGCACAAGACACGACCACCGACAGTGGTACCGAGAGCCTCGGCACCCTCACCGTCGGCGCGCTTGCGACCCCGGCCGGTGACATCCTCAAGTTCGTCCAGGACAATCTCGCCGCAGACGCCGGTCTCGAGATCAAGTTCCAGGAGTTCACGGACTACAACACCCCGAACATTGCCCTGAGCGACGGCTCGATCGACGCCAACCTCTTCCAGAACGCGACGTTCCTCGAGACTTACAACACGTCCACCGGCAGCGACCTGGTGAGCGTTGGCCAGGCGTACCTGCCAAGTGCCGCGTTCTACAGTGACAAGATCAAGGACCTGAAGGACCTCAAGGACGGCGCGAAGATCGCCATCCCGAACGACCCGACGAACGAGGGACGCGCGCTCGGGATGCTTGCAGCCGAGGGTCTCATCGAGATCACCGAGGGCGCTTCGACGCTCGGCGACATCACGAGCAACCCGAGCAAGTTCGAGTTCCTCGAGATCGAGAACGCGACCCTTCCGCAGGCCGTTCCCGACGTTGACGCCGCCTTCGTCACGATCTCCTTCGCGCTTCCTGCCGGCCTCACTTCGAGCGAGGCCATCCTGATCGAGGGTGACTCAAGCAACTACTTCAACGTGCTCGCGACTCGCCCCGACCTCGAGAACGACCCGCGTATCGCAAAGCTTTACGAACTCCTCACTTCAGAAGAGGTCGCGCAGTTCGAGCTCGACACCTGGGGCGGACTCGTCGTTCCCGTCTCCTAATCACGCACGCGTCGAGGGCGCTGCGGTCTTGGCTTTCATGAGCCAGGGTCGCAGCGCCCTTGTCACGAGCGGCATCGCTATGTAGGTCATGATCGGGCTCACGATGACCACGAGAAGCAGCACCCTGAACGGAAGCGGCCACGAGCCGGCAAACGGCGCGATGGCCCAGTTCGTGGCGAGGCTCAGCGGGAAGAACACGATAAAGATCGAGATCATCTGCTTCCAGCGCGGAGGCGGGGACGTAATGGGCGCGACAACTTCCACGGAGGTTGGGGTGTCGAACCAGCCCTCGATTCCTGTGCGGTGCTCTTCGGGGGCGTGCTCGACCATTCCGAGGGCCGAGGCGACCCACCAGGCGCGTTCGGGGGAGTCCTGCCAGATCTTGAGGGACGCGGCATCCTTGAAGCGGAACAGCATGTGCCACTCGTGGCTCTGCGGATCCGGGCGCACCCACCCCGAGCCGAGATAACCCGGGGACGAGCTGAGCAGATCCTGGCCGGCTCGCGCCCACGCAGCAACTTCTTTTGCTCGTTCGGGATCGACAATCCTCGTGATGGATACGGTTATCGGTTCACTCTGCACCCCTCCATTCTGAGGCGGTTAGACAGCTCCCAGAAATGTAGTAATCTTGACAAGTTGGTTTCCGAAGGTGGGAATCGAAATGGGTCCATGGCGCAGCCCGGTAGCGCACCTGCATGGCATGCAGGGGGTCAGGGGTTCGAATCCCCTTGGATCCACCAAAATGTACTGTTTAGAACCCCGTCCAAGAGAATCTCTTGGACGGGGTTCTTTGTGTTCCAGGCGCCGCCTGGGGATATTCGGAAGCAGCGTGCGCATGGCTGAGGTGAACTGCGTTTCGATTTGTTCCTCCGTCACAGGGCAGCGAGGGAAGAATGCGGGTTTGTCTCTAGTGGGTGTTGCGCCTCTCGTGAGGTGATTACCGGATAGCTGGGGGATGGCGCGACCTGGCCCTTGCCGCTACGGTCTTGTTATCTGTTGCTCGAAGATTCCTAGCCAGAGCAGCATGGTGAGTTGAACTTGGTGGGGGAGCGAAGGTGATCGGCAGTTCCCTTGTCGGGGTATTTCTTGGTGTCGTACTGGCTTTATTCATGTTCTGGTCAGTGCGGAACCCGAAGCCACTTCAGCGCTTTTTCACCACCTCCCCGCAGCGAACAAAGCGCGGTTTTATCCTGTGGTCTGTCCGCCGCACGCAGTTGTTCGCTGGTTTCAGCGGTGTTTTCGGCGTTGGGATGGCAATGGGGTTTGTGGTGCAGTTGATTCTTCTGCTTCAGCAGTAGTCAGATGAGCGCTGGTTGAAGGGCGGATGTTTGAGCTGCAGAAGTTGGTGTGAGTGGATCCTTGGACGATGTCCAGATCTCCGTGCCTTCAGCTGGCGTATTCCAACGGATCGTCCCAGGTTGAAACCACTCTTCATCGCCGGGGAGTCGCAGGTGTGGCACCACTTTTGGGGTGCCCGCCTTCGAGGCGAAGGATGGCGGCGACTTCGCGGTTTCCGCTAAGTTCGTGCTAAGTCGTCGCTCGAAGTTCCCACGCTGCCAGTTCAGCTTTCCCGCGGCCACTCGGCAGGGGACGTGCTCATCCAGTTACACGATGTTTGATGCGCCAAACGGATGGTGCGAAGAATACGGGGGCTTCACTTCGGCCGGCACATCGATATCCCTTTTCTCAATCTACGACGTGTGGAACTGGCAAATGATTTTCACGAACGAAGGTGGGGCAATGTCCCGATTCATAACTGGCATGGCCATTCTTGGGTTGATGATTGGGACTATGAGTGCTTGCGCGCCGGATCTAGATGGGGCATGTGGCGATGCGTTTAGGTCGCTTGAGTCGATCGGCCGGGTTCCTGCGTTAGACACCGTAGTGTCTTACGAACTAAGGGATACGTTGGACCACTGTTCGACTGTAGATGACTGGATCGGCAGTTTCACTGAAAACGCTTCTGTCGTCGGGCTGAAAGACGCGACTGAAGACCAAGCACATGACTACCTTGCGGCGGTGTGTGTGCTGAGTGCTGAGGCGGAGAAAAGCAGTGCAGTCTGTGATGAAGCACATGAGTCAGGTCTAATTCAGTGAACTCGACGGATTTATGGGAGGCCCGAGTGGAGACGACCACTAGGCGGACCATTCGAATGTTGCGTGCGTCCTGGTTTCTGTTTGCTGCGGTGCCGATTCCCCTTGTTCTGCTTCCCTTCGGTCTGCATCTGCCAATCTGGAGCGTCAGTTGTTGGGCGATGGGGTTCACGGTGCTGGGGGCATCGCTGCGTTACCGCTCAGGCCCGGCGGTGGATGCGATATCGGGCTCGGATGTGTTTTTGGTGGAGAAATAATGACTAATGGGCCGCTTGTATTTGGGCTAGCGGTAATAGCCGTTGGCCTTTTCCAAATACCGTTCGGGAAGCGATGGGGTCAGTACGCGCACTCGACGTGGAGGTCCTTGGGAGTGAAAGCGCTTGAGAGGACGCCCGAGTTTTGGACGAAGATGCAGTGGGTTGCAGTAGTTATTTTTCTGGTTGTTGGGCTGGGCTTTGTGGGGGCCGGGCTCTCATGATCAGTCTGTCCTCCCAGGATTTCTCGAATCGCTGAGTATCCATGCTGATGAAGCAGTTTCGTAGTGCTCGCTTGTCAGCTACTGGCCGGACAGCGGTGGCATCTGTTCAGCTGAGTTCTACTACAACTCGGAAGGGTGGAAATTGAGGATAGAAACCGACCATTCGCGTTCGGACTGCTTCGCGCGTGCGCGTGGGCTCAAGTCGTTGACGCCACCGGGAGCGTCCTTGACACGCCTTCTGTGCGCCAGCAGTATGCCTGCCAGGTGATCGGGCGGTTCGGGCTATTGGCAACCCAGGACTATGCGATGGACTTGGAAATATGGCGACCGTCCAATGATCTCTGGGTGCTCTCCGCACCCTCCCGCGTTTTCGATTCCGTGCTGCCGCCGCAGCCCGCGGGTGCCTGCTCTTGGTGAATCCGTATCGTGGGATCACTGCGGGCACACTCCTTGGTGTTGCGGTTGCAACGCCGTTGCTGATCAATCTTGGCGTGCTTGTCGTCTATCCCTGGGCCTCGCTAAGGCAGGAGAGTGCCGCTGCGAGCTGGGCACTTCTGCCCGCCCTGACATCTCAACTGTTCATGACTTACGCCCTTGTAACAGTCGTCCTATGTCTGTCCTTCACGGTCGTCGGGGCCAAATGGATTGGGGCGAGAGCATCGTGGCGACTGAACGGTCCATTCACCGCTTGGCGCATATCCAAAGTCGCCGCGGTCACTTTCGTCACAAGCTTCTCGATAAGTTTGATCGCGCCCTCCCTCTTGACGATTCCTGTTGACCGCCTGGCAACGGAGATGGGGGAGCGTCCCGCGGAACTTCTGTACTTTGCCGAGTACTGGGTGCCGCTCGCTCGGTGCATTGCAGCGCTGGCGATAGTGATGATCAGCGTCGACTTGGTAGTACTTGCAGTCACGCGACGATCTCGGAGCAAGCAAGAGATACTCCTCGAACAGGTTCAGTCAAGCGAGTAGTTAGAACCGGGACACGAATTCGCAGAATCGCTTCACGTTCGTTTTTTCAGGACTCGGTTGGCTGGTGTGGAGTGGCAATATGCGCTTGCTGGCCGACTCTCCGAAACGTCAGCCAGCCACAGCTACATCGGCGATGATCCGGTCCGGTGGTGGCTGAGAAGCGCTGAGACTGCTTTCATCGGTTGCGGTTTTCGCGAGCAGACCGCCTGCCTCGGGAGCGGAGGCTTTCCCACGGTTCTAGTGCAAGAGAAGTAGCAGTCCCGCGACCACGATGAAGAGTGCGCCGAACACCGTGTTCAGAATCCGTTGCCCGCGCACGGTTGACACGTAGCGACGGAACGGCTTTGCCGCGGCCGCAAAAAAGAACCACATCACGAGCACATCGACCACGATGACGGTGAGCGTGAGCACGAGGTACTGGGGCAGCAGGGGCTCATTGGCCCGGATGAACTGGGGGATGAAAGCCAGGAAGAACACTATCGCCTTGGGGTTGAGCAGGTTCACCCAGAATCCTCGGCGCAGCAGCGACCAAGCGCTCTCATCGCTGCGTGCAGACGAGCCCGCTCCTTGCGCGTCGACCTTGGGCTTCGAGAGCATCAGGCGAATGCCGAGGAAAACGAGATACGCCGCCCCCACGTAGCGGATCACTGTGAAGAGCACCGGCGATCCGGCCACCAGCACGCCAACTCCGGCGGCCACGATCAGGATGTGCACGAGCAGCGCGAGCTGCTGGCCGAACACTCCCCAGATAGAGCGCCGCCATCCCACAGCGAGCGCGTTCGACATCGTGTTGGTCGCCCCGGCGCCCGGTGTCAGGCTGATAACAACGGATGCCGTCAGCAGGGACAGCCACAGGGCGAGGGACACCAGCACAGCCTAGTGCCGGTCCTCAGCTGACCTGCCCGAGCTACGCAGCCAGCTGCTCGGCGGCGCGTGCTTCGGCCGCAAGGCGGCGGTTCCGCACCACGGCCATGAACCACTCGGAGTCCGGGATGCGCGCCAGCAGCGGTCCCGACACGATCGTGATGAGCACGTAGGCGGCCGCGAGCGGCGCCAGGAGCGGTTCTACGCCGACACCCACCGCGAGACCCGCGATGACGATCGAGAACTCCCCGCGGGGCGTCAGCACGAGTCCGGCTCGCCATCGACCGGGCACACCGATCCCAGCCCGTTTGGCGGCAAGATAGCCGGAGAGGGTCTTGGTGGCCATCGTGAGAATGGCGAGAATCACCGCGGGGATCAGCACAGGCACGATATCCGCCGGATTCGTGGAGATGCCGAAGAAGACGAAGAAGACCGTGGCGAAGAGGTCGCGCAGAGGCGCGAGCACGATCGTGGCGTTGTGTGCGACCTGGCCGGAGATCGCGATTCCCACGAGGAAGGCACCGACTGCGGCTGACACGCTGACCTTCTCGGCGAGACCCGCCACGAGCATTGTGAGACCGAGAACCGCCAGCAGGAGTCCTTCTGCGTTGTTCTCGGGTAAGAGCCGCGAGAGCGTGCGTCCGAACTTGACGGCGATGAACAGGATGATGACGACCACGCCCACGGCGATCGCCACGGTGAACGCGCCCTGCAGCAGGCTCGCACCGATCACGACCGCGGAGAGGATCGGCAGGTAGAACGCCATCGCGAGGTCTTCGATCACGAGAACCGAGAGCACAACAGGCGTCTCGCGGTTGCTCAGGCGTCCGAGGTCGCGAAGCACCTTGGCGATGACGCCGGAGGACGAAACCCAGGTGACACCCGCGAGGGCTAGCGCCGCAACAGGACCCCACCCGAGAATGAGGGCGAAAGCAGCGCCGGGAAGCGCGTTGAGCGCGCCATCCAGAAGGCCGGCAACTCGCGACTGCTTAAGGCTCTTCATGAGCTCAGTGGGGGAGTACTCGAGTCCGAGCATCGCGAGCAGAAGAATTACACCGATCTGGGCGCCGACCTCGAAGAACGCCTCGCTCGCATCGAGGGGGATGAATCCGCCCTTGCCGACGGCGAGACCGGCGAGAAGATAGAGAGGGATCGGCGAGACCCCGAAACGCAGCGCAACCCGACCGAGGATGCTCAGGATCAGAAGCAGCGCTCCAACCTCAATGAGCAGAATGGTCGTCTCGTGCATACGCGGCTTAGCTAGGCCCGTTGTCGATGATCTTGCTGAGGGCGTCGAGGCCCTTGCGCGTTCCGACGGCGATGATCACGTCACCGTTCTCGAAGATTTCCTGCGGAGTGGGGGATGCGATGACCTCCCTGCCGCGCACGATCGCGACGATCGACGAGCTCGTCATCGAGCGCGCCTTCGTATCTCCCATGGGACGACCGACAAACTTCGAGCCGGCAGGCAAAGCGATTTCTTCCGTGAAGAGACCGATCTTCTCGTCGCCCAGGCCAGTCAGGCGGCTCATTGTGAGAGTGGCGCCGAGAAGGTCGGCCACGGCGGCCGCCTCGTCGTCGCTCATCGGGATCGAGAGCTTGCAGGCATCCGGATCATCGACATCGAAGATCGCAATGTTGCGTTCGCCAGACCGCAGACTCACAACGCTGACGCGTCGGCCGCTGGCGGTGATTACGTCGTTGCGTACTCCCACACCGGGGAGATCAACTCGTTCAATTCGTGTGCCCACCAGTAAAAGTTACACCCGTTTCTGGGAGCATCGGCTCAATGGGCAGCCGAGACCCCGTACTTCTTCATGGCGGTCTCGACGATAGTCAGACCCTGAAGTCCAGGCATCCTCGAAATGTGGTCGTCGAGCTTGCGAATCTCGCGCAGACCCTCTTCTCCCGCGAAGATGTGGCCCATTACGTGAGTGACCTCTGCAGGCTCCATGACGGAGGACCCGACGGGACCCCACGCGTTCTTGAGAGCGAAGCGCGCGAGCACCTGCGCTTTCTTGCTCTTACCGAGACGTTCACGGGCCTGTGTCGCATAAAACGCCACGTGACGAGCTTCCTGCTTGGCGATGCGGCGCAGGAGCTCGGCGAGAACCGGGTGACGCTCGAGGTCAGCGAGGCGGTTGTATGCGGCGACAGCGGACCACTCGTTCGCCGCGCCCCAGATCATGTGAACGGCGATGAAGTCTTTGCCCACGATATTGCCGAGCAGCGACTGCTTGATCGGGTCGAGGCGATCCTTCCAGCCCAGCTTCAGGCGAGTCGCCTTGAGCTCATCGAAGTCAACGACGATGCCGTGCGCACCGAGTACGGCCGCCAGAGCTTCGCCGTGCCAGAACTCTTCACGGTTCCACATCGTCATGAACGCGCTGACGTCCGCTTCCTTGTGCGACGGCGTGACGAGCAGATCGCGCAGGTAGCAGACCGTGTGATATTCGATATCGCACATGTACCGCAGGCTGCGCAGAGTGGACTCGGGCAGCGGGTTGGTCTTGAAGTTGTCGAAGTCGAGGTCTGCCCACGCAACGCTGACCGACGTGCTCGTGTACTTATCGATGTCAAAAGCCATGGGATATCAGGCGTCGACCGTGGCCGACTCCTCTCCTTCCGTTGAGGGCTTGCGCGATTCCGGTGCAGGAAGCTGCTTGGACGGGCTTGCTCCGCGCTTCCAGTCCAGCACGTTCCAGTGCTTTTCCTGAGCGTGACGATACAGGTGGATGTCGGGGTTCACGGCGTTGGGATTGCCGAGAAGTTGAAGCCAGACGAGGTCAGCGTGGCTGTCGCCATAACCGTAGGAGCCGGTGAGATCAAAATCGTTCTGGTCGGCATAGAGGCGCAACCAGGCCGCGCGCGCTTCATCGACGAGCGGGGGATCCGCGAGGAAGCCTGTCAGAACCCCATCCTTCTCGTGCATCCGTCCGGCGACGACCTCGTCGAAGTAGGGGAGGAAGGGCTCGACCATGAGGTCGATGGTTCCCGTGACCAGAATCGTGCGGTGGCCAGCGGCGCGATGCTCCTGCACGCGAGCGAGGGCTTCCGGCAGAGCGCGTTTGAGCATGGCCTTCCCGAAACTACCCCGCACCTCTTCCTGGATCTCGGCAACCTTGAATCCGCGGTAGCGACGCATGAATGTGCGGATGAACTCGCCTCGGTCGCGACGCTCGGCTCGCCAGTACTTGCGCAGCGAGAACGCGAAGTTGCCGAGGTCGTGCACAACCTTCTTGCGGGGGACTGTTGTCGACCACAGCTGCAGGTACTGCTTGACCAGGTTCGAGTCGAGAACTGTGCCCTCGAGGTCGAAGATGGCCACGACATCGGTGCGCTCGGGCAGGGCACGCACGCCGCGAGCCTTCGCGGATTTGCGCTTGCCAAACGCGCGAGTGAGGGTCGTAATCGCGGGGAAGTGGATGTTCTGGAAGTAGTGCTCCCAGTCGATCTCGGTGACATCAAAACCCTCGTCCTTTTGAACCTTCTTGGGAAGGCTCGCGAACAGGGCGCGGGTCTGGGTGTCGTCGAAGATGATCTCGGTCTGCACGTAGGCGCGGTACAGCTCCGTGAACAGGCGAAGCTGCTCGAGGCCGTGGCGACCCTTCGAGACGGTGTCGAGCCAGGCGCGAGTGCGCGCAGTCGTGGGCAGCCGTTCCAGGATGCGCTCGGCGCGCTCCGCCTGATGCTCACGCTTCGTGAGTGCCCTCTCGACCTTGAGACCGCCCGGGAAGCGCCAGCTGGGAACCTTGATGTCGCCCTTGTCGTCGGGCAGCGGGTTGGCAGTGAAGTACGAGTGCACGTTCTCGTACATGCGGTGGAAGGGCAGCGGGTTGCTCTTGCCCGAGCTCACGTGGAAGTACTTGGCCTCGTTCGGCTTCGCGGGGCGCGCAGCAACCGCGAGGGTGGCGTTGACGACGAAGTCGACGGGGATGACATCCAGCACCGAGTCGGGAAGACCGGGGAAGTCGGGCAGCTGGCCGCGGCCGTAGGCGATGATGAGCGGGTCGGCGACCTTGAAGCCGTCGATCCACCCCGGGAAGGGGTGGTGGAGTGCGCTCTCGATGATCGAGGGGCGTACGACCGAGAGGCGGTGGCCGGCCTGCGACCACAGTTCCTCTGCAGCGCGCTCAGCGAAGGCCTTGGTGAGCGTGTAGACGTCGGTCCAGCCGAGGCTCTCCGCGCGGGTGCGGCCGTAGTCGACGAGACGCTCGCGAACCCACTCGGCGCGAGCGGTCTCCGCGAACTGCGCGACGGCTTGGGGACCGGTCTTTCCGTGCTTGGCCTTGGCCTTGGCGAGCTGGCGACGCAGTGCCTCGGGGCGACGTGACTCGAGCTCGACGCGCTCCCGAGCCGACTTCGCGGCTTCATATTCGGCGCGCCAGTCGACGTTGTGAGTGAGGGATGCTTCGGGCACGACGCCCTTGCGGATGCCGCCCACGTACGCCGTCGAGATGTGCACGACGTGCGGATCGCTGCCGCTGGCCAGAATCGCGCCGTAGACGCCGTGCGCTCCGCCCACGTTGGTATCGAACGCCTCGTCGATGGGCGGATCAAATGACACAGTCGACGCGCTGTGGATGACGACATCCAGGTCGCTCGGCAGCGTACCCACGTTGCTCAGGCTTCCGTCAATAACGCTCACGCGCTCGGCGAATTGGCGACGTGCTTCTTCCTCGCCAACGGCAGCCATCCACCGCTTGAAGACGGGCTTGCGCAGCATGTTGGTGAGCCGGGTCTCGGCGCTCTGGCTTCCCTTGCCACGCACGAGCACGGAGATGCGGGTGTCGGGATGCGACGACAGCAGCCGCTCGAGGATCGCCTGGCCGACGAATCCGGTGCCGCCCGTAAGGAAAATGTGCTCGTTGGTGAGAACTTTGGAGGTCACTGCGTGGTGGCCCTTCTAATGAGTCCGAGGCCGTTCTGGCCCGGAAGAGTGTCGACGCGAGCGTCAAGGGTGGCAATGAGATCGGGAGATTTCGAGAAAAGCTGTTCGTAGAAGAAGACGGTTTCAGATTGCTTCTCGGCCTTCGCGCCCACGGGCCACGCCGTCTTCTGTAGACGTCGACGGGTCAAGCGTCGCGCCTGCGTCGAGTCGAGAAGGCGATACCGGGCCTGGGCCTCGAAGAAAACGAGCTGGCGCTCCTTGAGCGAGATGATGAAGTCAATTTCCTCGCTCAGCGCGAGGTTGCCAGCGAGGTCAGAGAGCTCGGAATATGCGGCCTGCATGAGCCACTCGTCGACCGTCGACACCGACATGTGAACGGCAATCATCGGAACACCGACGATATTGGCGAAGATCGACTCGCGGATAGTGCGCTCGACGGGAGTGTTAAAGGGAGCGCGATCCGGCTCCGTGCCCTCGGGGGCATGAGCGAGGATGATCTGGTCTAGCGCGTCGGCGATCCAGTACTTCTCGTAAGCCCAGGTGGTGAGGAAGGCCGTGATTCTCGCATCCTTGTGCGTCGCGGTTACGAGCACGCTGCGAAGGTGCGTCATCGTTCCGCGCTCGACGATCTGAAGGTAGCGGAGCAAGCGCAGCACCGTGGCACTCAGGGGAGCGTCGGCGTAACGATCAAGACCCAGCCGGTCCCGGTGACTTCCTGCGGCCGTGCGGGCGAAGTCACGCACGTCGAAATTGGGGGCGGGGTAGCTCATGTCGTCCACCGATGCCTCGCGGGGATCGGACACTGGTGATACTCCTCCATGGCGGGACTTTTCTGAGAGTCTACCTGCCTATCGCTACGGTGCCCGTAGCGTAATGTAGCCCTCATGGCAACGGCTCTCATCACGGGCGGCACCTCCGGCATCGGCGCCGAGTTCGCCCGCCAGTTAGCGGAGCGCGGTTACGATCTCGTGCTGGTTGCACGAAACCCCGAACGCCTTGCCCAGAGTTCGGAGCAACTCCATTCCCGGTTTGGCATCAATGTCGAAACGATAGCTGCTGACCTCGCAGATCGAGTGGATGCCTCGCGCGTGGCCGAGCGGATCGAAGATCCGCTCCGAACTATCGACGTGGTAGTCAACAATGCGGGTCTCGGGGTCCACACCAAACTCACCGCGACAGACGTCGCCGCTCACGAACATGCCTTTGACGTTATGTGTCGGGCGGTGCTCATTATCGGGGCGTCCGCCGGTCGCGCAATGCGTGCGCGTGGGGCGGGCCGCATCATCAACATCTCGAGTTTGCAGAGCCTCCTCACGACCGGTTCTTACTCGGCGATGAAAGCCTGGGTCACGGCATACAGCCAGAGCCTCTCCGTCGAGCTTTCTGGCACGGGGGTGACCGTCACCGCCGTGCTTCCTGGGTGGGTTTCGACCGAGTGGCATGCCCGCGCCGGCGTCAAGACAAGCTCGATCCCGGATTGGCTGTGGACGACCCCCGAGAGCGTTGCTCGCATCGCCCTGAGAGACTCCGAGCGGGGCAAAGTGCTCTCGATTCCCACCGGACGCTATAAGACGATCGGAGTGGTGTTGCGGCATCTTCCCCGTGGAACGGTGAGACTGATCTCGAAAAAGATCTCTCAGCGGCGCAGAGAAGATCCCGTCGTTTCCCCCGTGTCTGCGCCCTCGTCACACTCGAAGGACAGCTAATGGCCAGCGGAGATCGCTTCACCTCGCCGAGCGTTGCTGCAGTGCGTTTCGTCGCCCAGCGCGGCATGCTCAAGCCCCTCGTCTGGTCTCTCGTACGGGTCACGGTCGTGGGGGAGGAACGCCTCGCGAACCTCGATCGCCCATTCATCGTGGTGGCAAACCATTCGAGCCACCTGGATGCTCCCCTTATCATCGGCGCTCTTCCTCGAAACCATGCGCGGTATCTCGCCGCGGGTGCCGCCGCCGATTACTTCTTCGATGTGCGCTGGCGTAAGTGGCTCACAACCCTGTTCTTCAACGCTTTCGCCATCGAGCGCAACTCCGAGGGCAAGCGCTCAGGATCTTCTCGCTCGTTGCTCGAGCGACGCGTTCCGCTGCTGATTTTTCCCGAGGGTGGCCGTTCCAAGTACGGCGAGCTCGGTCGCTTCAAGCCAGGAGCAGCGGCGTTGTCCCAAGCGACAAAAGTCCCGTGCCTTCCTCTCGCGCTTGTCGGGGCGAGCACGGCGATGCCTCGAGGAGTGAACTGGCCTAAGCGCGGAAGGCTTCCCGTGACGGTAGTGTTTGGCGCGCCCATGCTTGCTCGCGATGGCGAGACGGCTGAGGAGTTTTCCCGAAGGCTCAGCGCAGAGGTGCGCAGACTTCATGAAACCGTTGCCCCTATTCCAACTAGGGCGCACGCTGAGAAAGGATCCGCATGACGTCCGTCAAGCACATGAAGTGGTGGGGCTGGGGCAACGAGGGAGTGGGTTTCCACTACGAGGACAAGCCTGGCTTCGCACCGTTCGTGTTGCAGGCGGTGGGTCTCGACCTGCTCACGGCCAAGCGCGCGGGGGAGCCCTCGTTCGACGACCTCAACGTTGCCGACTCCAAGGCCTCGCCCGAGTTCATCGCCAGCCTTGAAGCCATCGTCGGTGCGCAGAACTCCACGACCGACAACATGGCTCGCGTTGTGCACACCTACGGCAAGAGCCTCCGCGACCTAGTGCGCATCCGGGGCAACGCCATCCTGCGCAGCCCCGACGTTGTGGTGTACCCCGCTGACGAGGCCGAGGTTCAGGCTGTGGTGGATGCTGCCGTTGCAGCGGATGCCGTCATCATTCCGTTCGGAGGCGGCAGCAACATCGCCGGAAGCCTCGAGCCTCTTCCCGAGGAAACCCGCACCGTCGTCTCTCTCGACCTCGGTCGCCTGCGCAAGGTCATCGACATCGACGTGGACTCGGGGCTTGCCCGGATCCAGGCCGGAGCCCAGGGGCCGGACCTCGAAGAGCAACTGAACAAGCAGGGGTGGACCATCGGTCACTTCCCCGACAGCTTCACGCACTCGACCGTCGGTGGATGGGTCGCGACCCGGTCTTCGGGTATGCAGTCCGACAAGTACGGCGACATCGCCGACATCTGCCGCGGACTGCGCGTGGTGCGGCCCGGTGGCGTGCTTGTACTGCGTCCGCTTCCGGCCACATCGAGCGGCCCGAGCGTGCGCGAGATGATCCTGGGCAGCGAAGGTCGCCTTGGTGTCATCACCGAGGTCACCGTGCAGGTTCATCGCCAGCCGGAGAAGCGCAACATTTACGCCTACTTCTTCCCAAACTGGGAAGCCGGTATCGCGGCGATGCAGGCGATTTCCGAGTCGGACGCGACGCCATCCATCACCCGCATTTCCGACGCGAAGGAAACCGGATTCACCCTCGCGACGAGCAAGGCGCGGTCGGGCTTCTCGAAATTCACGGCGGAGACAGTGCTGCCCGGCCTCATGAAGTCGAAGAAGTGGAACCTCGACGACATCTGCATCTCGTTCATCGGCTACGAGGGCGGAACGGCTCACGCCAAGCGTCAGAAGAAGATCGTGGATGCCATCGTCAAGAAGCACGGTGGCATGGGCGTGGGCGAGGGCCCCGGCATTCTGTACGACCAGAAGAAGTTCGACACCCCGTACCTTCGCGACTTCCTTCTCGACATGGGGGCCGCTGGCGACGTGTCAGAGACCGCCGCACCGTGGTCGAAGCTCACGACGGTGCACAAGAACGTGCACGCGGCGGCGCAAGCGGCCTACGACGAGATCGGTATCAAGGGATGGATCATGTCGCACATGTCCCACTCCTACCACTCGGGTGCATGCCTCTACTTCACGTTCGCATTCGTCTTCGACAAGGACCCGGTAGCCGAGTACAACCTCGTCAAGAACGCGATTCAGCAGGCCTTCGTCGACAACGACGCGACAATCTCACACCACCACGGTGTGGGCCGTGAGCACTCCGCATGGCTCGAGCAGGACATCTCCACCGAGGGTGTCAAGGTCATGACCGCGCTCTTCGAAGGCGCTGACCCCGGCAACAACTTCAACCCAGGCAAGATTCTCGCCGACAAGTAAGCCTTCCGTTTTTCAGGAAGAACAAGACCGCCGAGTGCACTTTGCACTCGGCGGTCTGTATTTCCTGAAAAGGGAGTCTCAGCGAACGAATGTGAACGCGAGCGGGTAACGGTATCCCTGGCCCTTGTTGGCGGCGACGGCCGCGATGATGCTGAACACCACGTTGAGCACCTGCACCGCGAGAAGGATGAGCACGCCGATTCCGATGATGCTCGTGACGACACCGATCGCGTAGCCGATGGCGAGCGTGATCTGGAAGTTGAGGGCAGTAGCGGTCTGTTCGCGCACGTACTGGCCGCGGTCCTTCAGTACGAGGTAGCCGATGAGCGGTGACACAAACCACAGGATGATTCCACCGAGGTGGATAAGCAGCGACCAGAGGCGCTCGTCCGCCGCTGAAAGCGGGGCAGCGGGCTGGTACTGCGGAGACGGGGTACCTGAGTTATCAGCTGAGTCAGACATGAGGCAATTAAAGCAGTGAACCCGGGCGCATGGCGCCCGGGTTCACTTGTGGTGCGAAAGCTACTTGATGAAGCGCAGTGCGACGGGGTAGCGGTATGCGCCGCCGCCGTTGACCTTAACTCCACCGATGATCGAGAAGACCACGTTGATGAGGTAGGGCAGCAGTGCGATGAAGCCGAACAGTCCGCTCACGAGACTTGCCGGGCCGACCGCCGCGAGTGACGTCGCGGTAGCGAAGGCAATCGTGGAGACGATGCTGCTGACGACGTTCAGAACGATGGATGCGGCGATCCAGGTGATCTGCCAGTTCAGGGCTTCCTTCGACTCCTGGCGAGTGAGGGCGCCGCGGTCCTTGAAGACGAGGAAGATGATGAGGGAGGGAAGGAATCCCAAGATTCCGCCGAAGTGAGCGAAGGATGCCCACTGCTTGTCCTCAGCGGGAGTCAGGGGGGCACCGGGCTGCGGTGCTGCCGGCTGCGGAGTGGGGTTAGTCATGAGTCGTTGCCTTTCAGGTGAACGAGTTGTCAGCACAAGGTAGCGCTACACACGCGTGCCGTGCAACGGTCATGACTCGGCGTGTCACGATACAATTGGCAGTCAGGTTTGTGGAGTGCTAATCGCAGCGGAGGAGGAATGCTCAGTGGTTTCTGAACGCGGCCTCGAGGTTCTCCGGGTGATCGTGCAGGATTACGTCTCCTCGCGAGAGCCTGTCGGATCTAAATCGATCGTGGATCGCCACTCCTTTGGGGTGTCGGCAGCCACCATCCGCAACGACATGGCGCTGCTGGAAGACGAGGAGCTCATTGCGGCTCCTCACACCTCCTCCGGGCGCGTTCCGACCGATAAGGGCTACCGGCTCTTTGTCGACCAGCTCGCGGATCTGCGCCCCCTCAGCTCGGCTCAGCGTCAAGCAATCGAGACCTTCCTCGGCCAGTCGATTGATCTCGATGACGTTCTCGCGCGCACCGTGCGATTGCTCTCTCAGCTCACGCACCAAGTCGCTCTCGTGCAGTACCCGTCGCTCGCGATGGCCCGCGTTCGTCATGTCGAGATTGTTGAGCTGACTCCCACGCGCCTTATGACGGTGTTCATCACTGACACTGGTCGGGTTGAGCAACGACTCATCGATGTGCGGGTGCCGATCGAAACCGAGTTCCTTGCGGAGCTTCGCACCAAGCTCAACGCGACGCTCGGCGGTCTCGGACTCGCGGATGCCGCATCCACTCTCTCGACGCTTCCCGGCGAGTTTCCTATCGAGCGTCGGGAACTGGTCACCGCGGTCACAGTGAGTCTCGCCGACCAGGTGCGAGCCAATCGTCAGGACAAGCTCGTTATGGCCGGGGCCGCGAATCTCGCCCGCACCGAGGACGACTTCAGCGGATCCATTTATCCCGTACTCGAGGCGATCGAGGAGCAGGTTGCATTGCTTCGTCTCTTTGGGGAGATGGAGGTCGAGCCCGGCGGGGTCTCGGCTCGTATCGGCCGGGAGAACGCGGGCTTCGGGCTGGGGGAGACCTCGGTGGTGACGAGCGGGTACTCCGCCTCGGGGGGAAGTGTTGCGCGCCTCGGCGTGCTCGGCCCCACACGCATGGACTATTCGAACAACATGGCAGCGGTGCGGGCGGTGGCGCGCTACTTGTCGCGACTGCTCGGCACTGAATAACAATCAACGGAAGACTTGTGGCAGATCATTACGAGGTTCTCGGTGTCGAACGCACCGCGACACCGGAAGAAATCAAGAAGGCATACCGCAGACTCGCACGCGAGCTGCACCCCGACGTGAACCCGAGCGCGGACGCCTCAGACAAGTTCAAGCTCGTGACGCACGCCTACGACGTGCTGAGCGATCCCCAGCAGCGCCAGCAATACGACCTCGGTCCTCAGGCAGGTTTTGGCGGAGGTGCCAACTTCGGTGGCTTTGGCGACATCTTCGAGACGTTCTTCGGAGGTGGCGGCCGCACCTCCGGACCGCGCTCCCGCAGTGAGCGTGGACAAGATGGGCTCATCCGCGTCGAGCTCGACCTCGACGAAGTCATTTTCGGCACCAAGCGCGACCTCGAGGTCAACACCGCGGTGCTCTGTGAGACCTGCAACGGGAGCTGTTGTGCACCGGGCACGTCGCCCGAGCGCTGCGACATTTGTGGAGGCTCCGGCCAGATCCAGCGCACCGTGCGAAGCCTGCTCGGCAACGTTGTCACGTCCAACCCGTGTGGAACGTGCCGCGGCTACGGCACGACCATCCCGCACCCGTGCCCCACGTGCGCGGGCCAGGGGCGCGTTCGCGCGAGCCGCACGATCCCCGTCGACATCCCCGCTGGTGTCGAAACCGGGCTCCGTCTGCAGATGCAGGGGTACGGCGAGGTCGGCCCCGCGGGCGGACCCGCTGGCGACCTCTTCCTCGAGATGAAGGTCAAGCACCATGACACCTTCAGCCGCAACGGTGACGACCTGCTTGCCACTGTTGAGGTCACGATGACGGATGCGGTTCTCGGCACCACTTCGACTCTCAAGTCGCTCGACGGTGACGTCGAGATCGAGATCAAGCCGGGTACGCAGAGCGCGGAAGTAATCACTGTTCGTGGTCGTGGCATCACGCATCTTCGAGGGGCCGGTCGAGGCGATCTGAAAATCGGCGTGCACGTCTTGACCCCGACCAAGCTGAACGGCAAGGAACAGGAGCTCATTCGTCAGCTCGCCGCGGTACGCAAGCAGACGCCCCCGCACTTCTCCCACTTCCAGCAGGGTGTCTTCGCCAAGCTCCGCGACCGCTTCCTCGGGTTCTAGATCGTGGCGCACTTCTATCTGAGCGAGGACCTCGGCTCGGCCGCGGTCGGCGACCGTGTGTCGATCACCGGATCAGAGGCGCGACACGCAGTAACGGTGAGTCGGCTGGCCGTGGGAGAGACAATCTCCATCGGTAACGGTGCTGGACTCATCGTCGCGGGAGCAATCGTTACTGCAGAACACACCGAGTTGGCGATCGAGGTGGCTACGGTCATCGAGGAGCCGCGTCGCGAGCCCGCGGTGTTCCTTGCGCAGGCCTTGGCTAAAGGTGACCGGGACGAGCTTGCTGTTCAGGCAGCGACCGAGCTCGGAATCGACGGCGTCATCCCGTGGACAGCGTCTCGGAGCATCTCCCGCTGGGAAGGCGCGAAGGTTGCGAAGGGGCGCGATCGCTGGAGCGCAGTCGTGCGGGAGGCGACCAAACAGTCCATCCGGTCGTGGATTCCGGACGTGCTCGATCTTGTCACGACGAAGCAGCTCGCGCGGCTCGCGGACGGCGCAAGGCTCGTCGTGCTTGAGCCCACAGCATCCCTCCCGCTCTCCGAACTCGACGTCGACGATCGCGATTTGGTGCTCGTCGTCGGTCCAGAGGGTGGGGTTTCTCCGCAAGAGCTCGAACTGCTCGCTGCGGCCGGCGCATCCATCGTCCGTCTCGGTGACGAGGTACTGCGCACTTCCACCGCTGGCCCAGCCGCGGTTGCGGTGCTCAACGTCAAGCTAGGGCGCTGGTAGCGAACTTTCGGTCCATGAGCCACCCTCGTTCCCTGAGCCACGCTCGTTCCCTGAGCTTGTCGAAGGGCCATTTCGACGGGCTCAATGACCGCACAAGCTCAATGACCGGGCAGAACGATTAAGCTGGTGACCATGGCTGAATCACCTTCGATCTTCACGAGGATCATCGCGCGCGAGATTCCCGCTGACGTTCTGTTCGAGAACGAACGGGTCATCGCCATCCGTGACATCAATCCGCAAGCGCCCGTGCACGCCCTCATCATTCCCAAGCACGAGTACAGCACCGTCGCCGAGCTTGCCGCGAGCGATCCCGTGCTCTTGGCCGAGGTTGTTTCGGTCGCTCAGTCGCTCGCCGACGAGCACACGGCGGGGGACTACCGTCTCGTCTTCAACACCGGTGAACGCGCCGGCCAAACCGTATTCCACGTCCACGCGCATCTGCTCGGTTCTGCCGAGGGAAGCGCACTTGAAGAAGGAACCCTTGCCCAGTAGCGAAAATTCGTCCGAGTCCCACGTCGAGATCGAGGTGGACGGCGTCGCCATGGTGCGTTTGCTCGGCCCACAGGATCGCCTGCTCCAGACCATCGAGAAGCAGTACCCGCTCGTGGAGGTTCACGTGCGGGGAAACCTGATCTCGCTGAGCGGCGACCAGGAACAAGTGGATGCCGCGCGCGACCTCGTCGACGAGCTCGTGCTCATGGTGCAGGGCGGCCAAGACCTCGGCTCGATCGAGGTCGAGTCGTCTGCCCGCATCCTCGAGAACGGCTCCGGCAGCCCCGCGAAGCTGCTGAGCGAAGCGATTCTGACCTCGCGAGGCAAGGCAATCAGGCCCAAGACCCTCGGACAAAAAGAGTATGTCGACGCGATCGACCTCAACACGATTGTCTTCGGTATCGGCCCGGCCGGTACGGGCAAGACGTACCTCGCCATGGCGAAGGCAGTGCAGGCTCTGCAGCGCAAAGAAGTCGAGCGCATCATCCTGTCCCGTCCGGCTATCGAAGCGGGGGAGCGCTTGGGCTTTCTGCCCGGTTCGCTCACCGACAAGATCGATCCGTATCTGCGGCCGCTCTATGACGCGCTCAACGAGATGATGGACCCCGAGCTCGTACCCAAGCTTCTCGCTTCGGGCACGGTCGAGGTCGCTCCGCTCGCCTACATGCGAGGTCGCACCCTCAACAACTCCTTCATCGTGCTCGATGAGGCGCAGAACACGACGCCAGAACAGATGAAGATGTTCCTCACTCGTCTCGGGTTCGGATCGAAGATGGTGATCACCGGCGACGTGACTCAGGTCGACCTGCCGGCGGGAGCCAGCGGGCTGCAGCTCGTCACGAAGGTGCTCTCGTCGATCGACGACATCCACTTCGCGAGGCTCACAAGCGCCGATGTCGTGCGTCACACCCTCGTTGGTCAGATCGTGGATGCGTACACCAAGTACGACGCCGAAAAACAGTTGGAGAAGTTCGAGGGCGCCGAGCGGTCACGCAAGCGCGACACAAGAAGGTGGGCCCGATGAGCATCGAGATCAACAACGAGTCGGCGATTGAGGTCGACGAGGCGGCCATCCAGCGCCTCGCGGTTTATGCGCTCGACCAGCTTCACGTGCACCCCGACGCGGAGCTCGCGATCGTGTTCGTCGATGAAGCGGCGATGGAGCAGCTCCACGTGCAGTGGATGGATGAGCCCGGCCCCACGGATGTGCTGAGCTTCCCCATGGATGAGTTGCGCCCCGGCAGCGAGGACAACGTCACGCCGCCGGGTCTGCTCGGTGACATCGTCGTGTGCCCTCAGGTCGCAATTGCTCAGGCTGAGACCGCCGGCCACACGCCGATCGAAGAGATGTTGCTCTTGACGACCCACGGCATCCTTCACCTTCTCGGATTCGATCACGCCGAGCCCGAGGATGAGAAGGAAATGTTCGGCCTGCAGCGCGACCTTCTCGTGGGATTCGCGCTCGATGAACGACAGCGCTAGCCCGCGATGACGATCGGGATTTTTCTCGGCGTCGCCGTGCTGCTTGTTGTGCTCGGTGGTTTGCTCGCCGCTGCTGACTCGGCGCTGACGGTGCTCAGTCGGTCGGACCTCGTCGAGATCGCCGCGACGAGCAAGTCGCGCCGCTCGATCCTCGCGATAGCCGATGACCTCGGCGATCACGTCAACGCCATCAACTTCATGCGCATTGTGGCCGAGACCACGGCCGCTGTGCTCGTGACGCTGGCGTTCGCCTATACCTTCGCAGACTGGTGGTGGACGCTGCTGCTGAGCGCCCTCATCATGACCGCGGTGTCTTTTGTGCTCGTCGGATCAAGCCCACGCAGCGTGGGCCGCGTTCACGCTCGAGGCGTGATCACGTTTGCCGCACCCGCGGTGAGAGTCGTGAGGCTCATCCTCGGCCCCATCGCCGACGCGCTCGTCGCGATCGGCAACCGCGTCACTCCGGGTCGCCCGCGCAGTGCCACGTTCTCGAGCGAGCAGCAGTTGCTCAGCATGGTCGACGAGGCCACCGAGCAAGATGTGCTTGAAGAGGAAGACCGCGAACTCATCCACTCGATCTTCGAGTTCAACGACACGGTTGTTCGTGAGGTCATGATCCCTCGAACGGACATGGTGACAATCGCGGGCGAGGAGAACCTCAACACCGCGATGGGACTGTTCCTCTCGAAGGGCGTCTCCCGAGTTCCCGTGATCGGCGAAGACATCGACCAGGTTCTCGGAGTGCTGTATCTGCGCGACCTCTCCCGTGTCATCTACGAGAAGACCCTGCAGAGCACCGAGCTCACCACCCAGGAACTCGCGCGGCCCGCCCTCTTCGTGCCCGAGTCGCAGAAGGCAGACAGTCTGTTGCGCCAGATGCAGCTCGAATCGAACCATCTCGCGATGGTCGTGGATGAGTACGGCGGCATCGCGGGACTTGTCACGCTCGAAGACCTCATCGAAGAACTCGTTGGTGACATCTCGGACGAATACGACCGCGAGGTCGCCGAGGTCGAGGAGCTCGAGAAGGGCGTCTTCCGGGTGAGCGCTCGTCTTCCGATTGACGAGCTTGGAGATCTCTTCGGCATCGAACTCGAAGACGACGAGGTCGACTCAGTGGGAGGATTGCTCTCGAAGGTACTTGGACGTCTGCCATTGGCGGGATCCCGTGCGGAGTTCTCCGGACTCATCCTCACCGCCGAACGCACGGAAGGCCGGCGCAAGCGCGTGAGCACCGTGATCGTCGAGCGTGACACTTCCCTGATTGATGCCCAGAGCGCATTCGCTCCCACCCAGAAAGAGAACGGTGATTGAGCGTGTCTGAATCAAACGAATTCCGAGCGGGCTTTGTGTCCTTTGTCGGACGCCCCAACGTGGGTAAGTCAACGCTGACGAACGCCCTCGTGGGGGAAAAGGTTGCGATCACGTCGTCGAAGCCTCAGACCACTCGTCGAGCGATCCGCGGCCTCGTGCACGTGCCCAATGGGCAACTCATCATCGTTGACACCCCGGGAATGCACCGTCCCCGTACCCTGCTCGGCGAGCGTCTTAACAGCATCGTGCAGACGACGCTCGGCGACGTGGACGTCATCGGCCTGTGCTTGCCCGCGACCGAGAAGATTGGTCCCGGAGACAGGTACATCAACGAGCAGCTGGACTCATTCCCGCGCGCGAAGAAGGTGGCGATCGTCACGAAGATCGACGCATCCTCGCGACCCGGTGTCGCCGAGCAGCTGCAAGCAGTGAGCGAATTGCGGGACTGGGACGCGATCATCCCGATCTCGTCCTTCGACAAGGTGCAGCTCGACATTCTCACTGCCGAACTCATCAAGCTCATGCCCGTGTCGGAGAAGCTGTACCCCGACGACGTGGCTACCGACGAGACCATGATCGATCGGGTCGGCGAGCTCATCCGTGAGGCCGCGCTCGAGGGTGTTCAGGACGAACTGCCCCACTCCATTGCCGTCACGATCGACGACATGATCGAGCGTGAGGGCGACAAGAACCTGCTCGACATCTACGCGAACCTCTTCGTCGAGCGCGACAGCCAGAAGGGCATCATCATCGGCAAGGGTGGTGAGCGTCTGCAGGCAGTCGGAGCCCGGGCCCGCGCCGAGATCGAAAAGCTTCTGGGGCGCCAGGTCTACCTGTCTCTTCGAGTCAAGGTGGCCAAGGAATGGCAGCGCGACGCGAAGCAGCTGGGTCGCCTGGGCTTCTAACCCTGGACTTCGCATCACGAGCGGCGGTCGGGGTACATCGCCAGGATGATCTTTGCGGGATTCGCGGGGATTAGGTGCGGGAGTTAGGCACGGCGGCTTAGCGTTGATCGTGTGCTTCGTAGTCTCACTCGCGTTCAGCTGATCGTCGACATCAGTATTGCGGCGCTGTGCCTGCTTCTGCGCCTGACCTTCGGATTCGAGAGCCTCGCGCTCGTGTTCGTCGTCGTGATCATGGCGGGCGCGCTGGCGATTCGTCGGCTGAGTCCCGCGATAGCGCTCGGGATCGCGTGGGTCGGAGCGATTATCCAGCTCATCGCCCTGCAGGCTCCGGATGTCTCGAACCTTGCCATACTCGCCGTTCTGTATACGACCGCGCGCTACGGCGCAGCGTGGGTCAAGTGGGCAGGCCTCATCTCCGCCGGTGCGGGTTCGGTGATCGCCGCGCTCTACATGACTTATATGGTGTGGAACACCTTGACGGCTGGCATGCTCGTGGTATCGACGGCCGGGTCGTTCCAGACGGGATTCACCTTCGCGGCCTGGCTCATCGGCATGCTAGCGGCGCTCGGCCTCAGCTGGACCCTCGGCCTGCTCGCAAAGACCTGGCGCGAGGCCCGGGATGCCCAGCTGGCCAGGGCGCTTGCACAAGAGAACGTCGTCATCGAGCAGGAACGCAACCGCATCGCGCGCGACATGCACGATGTTGTCGCGCACTCCCTCGCCGTGGTCATCGCGCAAGCGGACGGCGCGCGTTACGCGAGAGCGAGCGACCCGGAAGCGGTGGATGCCGCACTCATCACGATCGCAACCACGGCCCGCGAAGCCCTGGGCGATGTGCGCGGACTGCTCGGCCAGTTGCGTCACAGTCAGGCCGAAGGTCCTCAACCGGCGATCGCTGATCTCTCCGTTCTGCTCGACCAGCTGCGCGCATCCGGTCTCGACGTGCGCCTTGAGCAGCGCGGTGCCGTTCATCCACTCCCCGCCAGCCAACAGCTCGCTGTGTATCGGATCATTCAAGAAGGGCTCACCAACGCCCTGCGTCACGGCAACGCGGCAACCCCTGTGTTTCTGACGCTCGATTGGCTTGTCGGCCGTGTCGACCTGTCGATCGTAAATCAGCTCCGCGGCGGGGTTCTCCCCGAACCTCGGATCGGCCACGGCACAATGGGGATGCGTGAGCGAGCCGTGCTCGCCGGAGGTGCTTTCTCCGGGGGCGTCCGCGATGCGAACTATGTCGTTCAAGCGACGATCCCGTTCTCCCGAGAGGTCTCTTCATGATCCGCGTTGCCCTTGTCGATGACCAGGCGCTCTTTCGCGCGGGCATTCGTATGCTCGTCTCGTCTCAGCCCGATCTCGAGTTCGTTGGCGAGGCGGGGGACGGTGCAGAGGGTGCCGCGATGGCGGCCTCGACCCGTCCCGACGTCGTGCTCATGGACATCCGCATGCCCGTCATGGACGGCATCGAGTCAACGCGCACGATCCTCGCGGCGTCGGAAGCACGAGGCGAGAAAGCCCCGTGCATCATTGTGCTCACGACGTTCGACCTCGACGAGGCGGCCGCGCGAGCCATCAAGGCTGGTGCGAGCGGGTTCCTGCTCAAAGACACCGATCCGGAGTTCCTGCTCGCGGCCATTCGCACGGTCTACGCGGGCACCTCGGTGATCGCCGCGTCTGCCACTCGCGAACTTTTCGAGCACTTTGGGTCGTCTGCGGGCAGCGCTCCCGCCGAGTACGAGACCCTGACGAGCCGAGAGAAGGAGATCTTCCTGCTCGCGGCCCGCGGCCTGAGTAACTCCGAAATCGCTTCGTCCGAGTTCCTGAGCGAGGCGACGGTGAAGACGCACATCAGCCGTGTGCTCGGCAAGCTCGGGCTTCGCGATCGAGTGCAGCTCGTGGTCTTCGCGTATGAAAACGGGCTCGCGTAGATCATCCTTTCGATGTATCGAGACCACTCGCACGGGCGACTCGCGCGAGGCTGGATGTTTCTAGCGTTGAAGCATGGAAATCACCACTACCGACCTCGGGCTCGTGGCCCGCGTCGCACACCTCACGAAGTCCTATGGCCGGGCCGGAGCAACCGTTACTGCTCTTGACGACGTTTCCATCGGCATCCGCAAAGGGGAGTTCACCGCAATCATGGGCCCGAGTGGCTCGGGCAAGTCCACCCTCATGCACATCATGGCCGGGCTGGACACGGCGACGACTGGCCGAGTGTGGATCGGGAACACCGACATTACTGAGCTCGACGACACCGAACTGACCATGATCCGCCGCCGCCGCATCGGCTTCATCTTCCAATCGTTCAACCTCGTTCCCACCCTCGACATCGAGGGCAACATTCTGCTGCCTTTCGAGCTCGACGGGCGTAAACCCGATAGCAAGCAGCGCGCGTGGATCGACGAGCTCATCAGCTCGCTGGGGTTGAAAGATCGTCTGCGGCACCGGCCACACGAGTTGTCTGGGGGCCAGCAGCAGCGCGTCGCGATCGCCCGCGCACTCGGCTCACGGCCCGAGCTCATCTTTGCGGATGAGCCCACCGGAAACCTCGACTCGCGTACCGGCCGTGAGGTGCTCGCTTTGCTCGCCTCTGCGGCATCCGCATACGGGCAGAGCATCGCGATGGTCACGCACGATCCGATCGCCGCGAGTTTCGCCGATCGCATCCTCTTCCTCGCCGACGGCAAGGTTGTCGAGGATCGTGGGCGCTCCACCGCCTCGGAGATCAGCCAGTTCATGCTGGGAATGGAGACGGCGGCGTGAACAGGTTCGCGTTCCGGGAGAACGTCCCGAGCATCCTCGTCGCGACCCTGAGCGCGGCGTTCGGAGTGTCGTTGCTGCAGGTCACAACAAACCTCTCGCTCATGATCTCGGCGGATGACACGACAGGGTCAAGCGCGACCGTCGCTTTTGCGCTCACGATCGTCGCTGCGGTCTTCATCGTGATTGCCACCTACGTCGGTGCGATTGTGACCGCAAATACCTTCGCCACAATCATTGCCGGCCGCACGCGAACCATCGCGCTCATGCGCCTCGTCGGAGCTACGGCGAAAAGCCAGCGCAGGGCAGTCGCGCGGCACGGAATCCTTGTGGGTGTCATCGGCTCGCTTGCCGGTGCTGCCATCGGAACCCTCATCACCTGGGGTCTCGTCAGCATTGCTGTCGCTTCTGGGCTGATTCCGGCGCTCGGCTATGTGTATCTCGAGCCGAAGCTTCTGGTTCCGGTCGTCGGCGTCATTCTGACCACGTGGGGTGCCTCGTGGGTCGGTTCTCGCCGTGTGCTCGAGGTCAGCCCGATGCAGGCCACGGGAGCTGCAGTTGCCGTGACCCACGCCGAAGCGTCGGGAAAGCGCGGGCGCAACACCGTCGCGGTGATCCTCTTCGTTCTTGGTGGCGCGGCACTCGTGGGCGGGGCCTTCGTTGGCCTCGTGAATCCGGCAGGACTCCTCATCGCCGTGGGTGGTGGCATCCTCTCCTTCACCGGTCTCGTGATGGGGGCGCAGCTCGTTATGCCCCCAGCGCTCCGGCTCGTGGGGCGGATGCTGGGCTCGAGTGCCTCGGGACGCCTCGCCGCTGAGAACGCCGTGCGGTACCCGGAGCGCAGCGCTCGCACGACGATTGGCCTCGTGATTGGCGTGACCCTCGTGACGATGTTCGCGGTCGCTGCGGCGACCTTCCAGCAGATGCTCGCTCGTCTAGGCGAAGCGGCGGACATCGAGCAGCTGATCACAGCACTAGTCACGATCTTCTCGGTATTGATCGGATTCAGTGCGCTCATCGCGGCGATCGGAATGGTGAACAACCTGTCTCTGAGCGTTCTGCAGCGCACGCGGGAACTCGGGCTGCTGCGTGCACTCGGATTCACGAGTCGCCAGTTGCGCGGCATGATCAGGGCCGAAAGTGCCCAGCTCACGATCGCCGCCGTGCTCGTGGGTCTCGTTCTGGGAGTCTTTTACGGCTGGGCCGGGGCGCAGTCTCTGCTCGGATCGGTACCGGGGTCCGGGGGAATGGTCTTCCCCGTCATCCCGCTCTGGCTGCTCGGCGTCGTCGTTGGGGTTTCGGCTCTGCTGACCTTCGCGGCCTCCGCGACGCCGGCTCGTCGAGCCACGCGAGTCGCTCCCGTGACGGCACTCGCTGTCGACTAGCCGACTAGGGGAGCACCGTTTGCCCGGGCGGTGCTACCCTAGTCACGTGTTCGGTCTGCTCCTTCTTAGCTGCCGCGACGAGTCCTAACCTTCAGGCCTCCCTCGTCGCGGAGACTGGCGTTGAATCAATGCCGCTGGCTGACTCATTCCAAGCGAGAGACTAAGAGACCATGAAGAACACCCAGTCGGCTTCTGCAATGCCGATCCACAAGTACCGTCCGTACCACGAGCAGTTGAACGTCGATCTGCCCGACCGCACCTGGCCATCCAAGCGGATCACCGAGGCGCCCCGTTGGTGTGCCGTCGATCTGCGCGATGGCAACCAGGCCCTCATCGATCCGATGAGCCCCGAGCGCAAGCGCATCATGTTCGACCTGCTCGTCAAGATGGGCTACAAGGAGATCGAGGTCGGCTTCCCGAGCGCGAGCCAGACCGACTTCGACTTCGTGCGCAGCCTCATCGAAACCAACGCGATTCCGGATGACGTCACGATCCAGGTGCTGACGCAGGCCCGCGGCGAGCTCATCACTCGCACATACGAGTCGCTCAAGGGCGCGAAGCAGGCGATCGTTCACCTGTACAACTCAACGAGTGTTCTGCAGCGCGACGTCGTGTTCCGCACCGACAAGCAGGGCATCATCGACATCGCCCTCAACGGCGCCCGACTGTGCAAGGCGGCCGAGGCGCTCGTGCCCGAGACCGAGATCTACTACGAGTACTCCCCGGAGAGCTACACCGGCACCGAGCTCGACTTTGCGGTGGATGTCTGCAACCAGGTCATCGAAATCTTCGAGCCGACTCCAGAGCGCAAGGTCATCATCAATCTGCCGGCAACGGTCGAGATGGCGACCCCCAACGTCTACGCGGACTCTATCGAGTGGATGTCGCGCAACCTCGCGCATCGCGAGAACGTCATCCTGTCCCTGCACCCTCACAACGACCGCGGAACGGCCGTCGCCGCTGCCGAACTCGGCTACATGGCCGGCGCCGACCGCATCGAGGGATGCCTGTTCGGCAACGGAGAGCGCACGGGCAACGTCGACCTGATCGCTCTCGGGATCAACCTGTTCACGCAGGGGATCGACCCGCAGATCGACTTCAGCGACCTCGACGAGATTCGACGCACCGCCGAGTACTGCAACCAGCTGCGCGTGCACGAGCGCAGCCCGTGGGCGGGAGACCTTGTCTACACCGCATTCAGTGGCTCGCACCAGGACGCCATCAAGAAGGGCTTCGAAGCGATGGAGTCCGAGGCGAAAGCCAAGGGCGTGTCGGTCGACGACCTGCTCTGGGCCGTTCCTTACCTGCCCGTTGATCCCAAGGACCTCGGGCGTGGTTACGAGGCTGTCGTTCGCGTCAACTCGCAGAGCGGTAAGGGCGGCGTCGCCTACCTGCTCAAGAGCGACCACGCTCTCGACCTGCCCCGCAAGCTGCAGATCGAATTCAGTGCCGTTGTTCAGGCCAAGACCGATGCCGAGGGCGGCGAGGTCACGAGCGAGCAGATCTGGACGGTCTTCCAAGACGAGTACCTGCCCGCTCCGGCCGAGCGTCCCGAAGACAAGTGGGGCCAGTTCGAGCTGCTCTCCACCCGCACCGCGAGCGAGCTCACCGGACAGGTCGAGCTCGACATCCGCCTGCGTATCGGCGAGGAGGTCATGGCGGCAACGGGCACCGGTAACGGTCCCATCGCCGCGTTCCTCGAGATCATGGCCGAGCAGGGCATCGAGGTGAAGCTCTACGACTACGTCGAGCACGCACTGAGTGCTGGCGGAGACGCACTTGCCGCCGCCTACGTCGAGCTCAACGTGAACGGCAAGCGACTGTGGGGCGTCGGAATCGACGCGGACATCTCTACCGCATCCCTCAAGGCGGTCGTCTCGGCCGTCAACCGTGCCGTGCGCGCTGAAGCGGACGACCGGGAGCTCGTCTCCGCCTAGAAGCGCCAGTATCCGCTATTCGGCGGGTGAAACTCACCTTTGACGGGGAACCTACCCCGTCCAATACTGAGTTTCACCCGCCGCGATGCGTTAACGCGGGCGACGTTTGGTCAGTCGAAACTGCGACGCGCGGAGTTTCGGTACGCGGGTGATGGCTCGCTGCTCCGGCAGGCTCCACTTGAAGACGACGGCGAGCACGCGCACCCCAAACGTCAAGACAACGCAGATGGATGCTGCGACGAAAACCGGAACGCCAAATTGGAGCAGCGTCACCAGAGTCGTCGCTCCCGCAACCGCGGCGACCGCGTAGAGCGACCCGACATGCATGAGCGCGATCGGCAGGTTCAGCAGAAGATCGCGCAAGATCGACCCGCCCACCGCCGAGAGCACACCCACGAACACCGCGGGAACCTCGGGGAGCCCAATCGCGAGGGCTTTCGTCGTTCCGATGGCGCAGAACAGCCCAATGGTGAGCGCGTCAAGCACATTGACGAGCACTTGCGCTCGCACGAGAACGCGCTCGAGCAGCATCCCCACTAGTGCGGCAGCGGTCGCGACGATGAGAACCCAGTTGCTCGAGAGAGCCGCGGGAACCTGGGCAAGCACGACATCTCGCAAAATACCGCCGCCGAATCCCGTGGCAATTCCGATAATGGCGACACCGAGCAGGTCGAGTCGCCGGTCGCGGAACTGGGCGGCAAAGAGCGCCCCTTGAGCCGCTCCGATGCCGACGGCGAGAAGCTCGGCCCAGAGCGGGATAACGAAGAGGGGAGTCACGCTCCCATTGTGCCGTGGGGCGACCGAGAAACCGCGGAGGCCCGGTGAATCTAGGAACGCGCCTGCAGACGCGCGAACTCCGCAAAGGTCTGGGTGCCGTATCCCGGCAAGTCGGTCATGTGGTGGCCCGCCATGAACGCGGCAACAAGCTTTCCCGGAATGCGCGGACTCCAAGTTGGTTTGCGTGTTCCATGCGCGGTCTGCCACTGGCGCGCGAACTCGGGGAGGGAGCCACGCTCGGGTCCGCCGATGTCGGCGACCCGACCGAGGGGAGCGCCCTCAGAGAGTTCGATGAGGCGAGCGGCGACCTCCTCGATGGCGATGGGCTGCACGGGAATGGCCGGAGCTACGAGAAACGGCAGACGCCGCTGAGGTACGAGGAAGTCTGACACGAAATTGTGAAACTGAGTTGCGCGAAGAGTGGTGTGGGGGATTCCCGACGACTCGATGAGTCGCTCGCACTCGAGCTTGCTGGAGTAGTACGCGAGCGGAATCTTGTCGACGCCGACTATCGAGATGTAGACGACGTGCTCGACGCCATTCTTGAGCGCCGCGTCGAGAAGGGCCGCCGTGGCGGCAGTGTCATTCTTACGGTTGGTCGCGAGATGCAACACGACTTTCGCTCCATCGAGCGCCGTGTCGAGACCTGCTCCCGTATCCAGGTTTCCCAGCACGTGGCCGGGACCTTCGGTTCGGCTGAGCACACGAACCTTCCGTCCCGCCGCGCGAAGTTGCTCGACGGTCGGGCGGCCGAGACCACCAGTGCCGCCTGTCACGAGGAGAGGGTCGAGGAGTGGGGATGCGCCGTTCATACTGTCCTTTCGAGGGTGATGCCAGCTATGACTGACTACCCCTCGCGAATGTGACGCTCGAGCCGCATTAACTTCTGCGGGTTCAGCACGATCATGATTTGAGCCACACCCTCTGGCGAGAAGTCGAGGCTCACCACGGACTGAATGGCGCCGTCACGCATCCCGAGCAGAGCGATCTCGCCGTTAACGCTGACGGGCGTCGCCGTGAAGTCCGGGGCAAACTTGGCGAGGATGCCGGCGAGGAAGCTCGCAACGCGATCCCGACCGAACACCGCCTTGCGCGCGGCGGACACGATTCCGCCGCCGTCAGAGATCGTTACGACGTGTTCGGCGAGAAGAGCTTCGAGGGCAGCGAGTTCGCCGGATTCGAGAGCGGCGACGAGAGCGCCGAGCAGCCGGTTGCGTTCGGCGGGGGCGACCTCCGCGTGGCGCTCTTGTTCGATGTGTTTACGTGCTCGGCTCGCGAGTTGGCGAGCATTGGCCTCGCTGACTTCGAGAACGGCGGCAATGTCGGAGAACGAGTACTGGAAGGCTTCGCGGAGTACGTACGCACCACGCTCGGGCGGGCTGAGCCGCTCGAGTAACAGAAGCACCGCTAGCGATAGCGCTTCGCCGCGCTCGGCGCCGAGAAGCGGATCGTTTTCCGTCGACACGGGCTCGGGAAGCCACGGGCCCACGTAGCTCTCGCGACGGGCTCGGGCGGAGGTCAGCGCGGTGAGGGAGAGCCGGGTGACGATCGTGGCAAGAAACGCGGCAGGGTTGTCGATCTCGCGCTGATCTACGGCGCTCCACCGGATCCAAGCATCCTGAATCACATCTTCCGCGTCGGTCGCGGTGCCCAGCATCCGGTAGGCGATACCGAACAGACGCCCGCGCTGTTGTTCGAAGACATCTTGATCCGTCAGTGTCACGAGAACATTCTGCCGGGTCGCAGTCGGGCCGAGTCGTAACAGGCAGTGCGTCAGTGGCACGGGGGATACTGGGTAGGTGCCGACCTACCGTGATGAAGTTGTAGTGCTGCGCACCCACAAACTGGGTGAAGCAGACCGAATCGTCACGATGTTGTCGCGAGAGCACGGCAAGATCCGTGCCGTTGCTAAGGGCGTGCGCCGCACGGGCTCCCGATTCGGGTCTCGTCTCGAACCCATGATGGTCGCGGACGTGCAGTGTTACATGGGTCGCAGCCTCGACATCATCCAGCAGGCGGAGACCCTCGGAGCCTACGGGGCCGAGATCGCGGACGACTACGCGAGCTATACGGCGGCAAGCGTCATGATCGAGACCGCCGACAAGGTCACCGATGACGACGGGTCACTGCAGCAGTACCTGCTCCTGGTTGGTGCGCTCAGATCTCTCTCCCGCCGAGAACACAACTCTTCTCTGACCCTCGACTCCTACCTTCTGCGCAGCCTATCGATTGCCGGATGGGCGCCGAGCTTCGTCGATTGCGCCGTGACGGGCGCTCCCGGACCTCACACGGTCTTCGTCGCACAGCTCGGTGGAGTGGTAGCCGACGAGGTCGCCCCTCCCGGGTCTCCACGCCTCGACCTCGAGACTCTCGGCCTCTTGGGCGCGCTTCTCGAGGGTCGCTGGGCAGACGCGGATGCCTCGACCGAACGCGCACGCAACCAGGCGAGCGGTGTGACGGCGGCGTACACACAGTTCCATCTCGAGCGAACTCTCCGCTCCCTGCAGCACGTGGATCGCAGCGCATGAGCGTGCGTAAGACCCACAAGGATGCGGTCGACTTCAAGCCGATCGACTGGACCGGTATCTATCCGCCGGAGATCCCTCGTAAGGCAGTGCCGAACCACATCGCGCTCGTCATGGATGGCAACGGCCGCTGGGCCAACGCCAAGGGCCTGACTCGCGTCGAGGGACACAAGGCGGGAGAAGCATCGCTTCTGGACGTCGTTGCCGGTGCCATCCAGCTGGGTGTCAAGCACCTGAGCGTCTACGCGTTCTCGACCGAGAACTGGGCTCGCTCACCCGACGAGGTGCGCTTTCTCATGGGATTCAACCGTGACGTGCTGCACCGTCGACGCGATCAGCTCAACGACTGGGGTGTTCGCGTGCGATGGGCGGGACGCACTCCGCGATTGTGGGCATCCGTCATCAAGGAGCTGCAGTTCGCCGAACGTCTCACCGAGAACAACTCGGTTCTGACCCTCACCATGTGCGTGAACTACGGCGGACGCAACGAACTCACGGACGCGGTCCGCCGGATCGCGGAGGATGTCGCGGCCGGTAGGCAGCGCGTCTCGGGCATCTCGGAGCGCACGATCCAGAAGCACCTGTATCAGCCCGATCTGCCGGACGTCGACCTGTTTGTTCGCAGCTCGGGGGAGCAGCGCACGAGCAACTTCATGTTGTGGCAGAGCGCGTACGCCGAGATGGTGTTCCTCGACACCCTGTGGCCGGACTTCACGCGCGAGCAGCTGTGGGAGGCCGTGTCGATCTACGCGTCTCGCAACCGTCGCTTCGGTGGCGCGGTAGACGCCCCCAGCGCCTAGTTCGCGTCGTACCTAACGCGGAGTTGCTCAAGCCAGCGGTCAACGGCGCGCTGCGATCGCAGCCGCACGACCCGTAGGTGTGGATGCTCGGTCTCCACGTTGCCGAGCAGGAGGCGATATTTAGACCGCGTACGAATCGACCACCGCACGATGTGGTCTGGATTGGTGAAGAACGTCCACAGCGGTCCCTCGCGGTTTCCGTTCCACAGCTCCTGGCGAGTGAGTCGTCGTCTGAGAGTGCGGCGCGTCACGCGAAAGAGTGTGGTCCGCAGAGGGAAATCCATCCAGACCAGCGTGTCGGCCCTCTTCGCAAGCAGTTGTCGCACGGATCGGTACTGCCATTCGGTGACCCACCGAGGTTCTGCCGTGAAGCTCTCGACCTCCGCCTCAAAACTCTCTCGAGGCACCCAGTTCGGGCCGTGATACAGCCCGTCGATCTCGGTGTGCGGCAGACCGGTAATCGCCTCGATGCGACGGGCCAGAGTGGTCTTGCCTGACCCGGCGACTCCAGCGACGAGGATGCGTTGCGGCATCCAGTCGATCGGGTCGGAGGCGCTCAGCATCCCGAAATCCTAGCCTTGCGCGTGTTTGCCCTGTGCAAATTAGACGGCCACAGGCCAATTTTCAGATACTGAGTAGTAGATCGCGAACAGCGCCGGGCTGGGACAAGAATGGATGGTGACCGGCAGCAATCTCGACCACCGAGCTAGCCCTGAGCGCGAACCGTCGCTGTGATGCCGCGGGGGTTCCGCGGTCGTCGGTGCAGACAAGGTAGGTCGACGGCACCTCGTGCCATGCTGCGGCAGCGACCGGTTCGCCCGTGACGCGTAGGCTCTGGACGGCCAGGTGGCGCGTTGCTTCCTCTTGGACATCGGGGGAGCAGTCCTGCAAAAAGGTCTCCGCGAGTAGCTCGGGGCGAACCGTGAACGTGCCCGCTTCAAGGTTGGCGTCGAGGAAGGGCGCGGGGCCGCTGTCTCCGCTGAAGGCGGAGAGGCTTTGTCCGATCTCGGGCAGGTAGCTGGAGATCAGGACTAGGTGTCGGATCGAGGCAACTCCTGCGGCGGCTTCCGCGGCCACGATTCCGCCGTAGCTGTGGCCGACAACGATGGTGTCTTCCTGACTGGCCAACAGTTCGTGACGGACGGCGGCTATGTCCTCCGACAGCCCTGGCCCATCTATCCCGGGCTGGGTATCGCCTTCGCCACAGCTGGGCAGTGAGGGCGCCACACTGCTCACGCCGCGCTCCTCCAGCAACGCGGCGGTTGGGCTCCACCACCAGCCGCCATCTTTGACGCAGGCTCCATGAACAAACACAATTCGCACAACCGACCTCCGGCAATAATTCACGTAATTTGCGTTACACGTAAAGAAAACTACATGAAAGAATGGCCACATGGGTAGACAACGACAGCCAGAGATCGCTGAGCGACTGCTTGGCGAGTGTGTGGCCTACTCGCTCGAGCACGGCCTGCCCGATGGGCTCGAGCCGTTGGCGCGGAGTGCTGACACTTCGGTGCGAATGCTTCTCTATCACTTCGGCTCAAAAGACGATCTGTTCCGCGCGATTCTTCGAAGCGCACGGGCACAGCAGTTGGAGATGTTTGGTGAGCTTCTCGAGGTGCGAGCCGACGAGAGATACACGGCAACCTTGGCGCGAGCGTGGGCCGCGATGACCAGCTCTCAGGGTCAGCCCTACCTCCGGATGTTTGGCCAGTTGCGAGAGGATGCGGAGCAGCAACTCTGGCCCGGCTTCCGGCGCGTTGCTACTACCGACTGGCTTGGACCACTCGAAAAAGGTTGGGCGAGCCTGGGACGACCGGAGTTGGCCACGGTAACGCTTGCGGTGATTCGTGGACTGTTTATGGATCTCGACGCCACCGCGGACATGACCCGCGTCAACCGAGCGTTCGACGATTTCCTTTCCGCTCTCGACTAATCGCGAAGTATTACGCATGTTTAGGTCACCTCGACTTTAAGTGCTAAAATCAGTTCAGGTCACAATGACCTTTACAGATAGGCCCTCATGGCAGCGTCGAACAGCACCGGGATATCCCTCGCGGTCTCCACGGTCATTTTCGCGCTTAGGGATGATCCGCACTCGGGCCTCAGCGGTGTCTGGATTCCGCTCGTCCGGCGAATCACGGATCCGTTCGACGGTCGTTGGGCGCTTCCCGGCGGCTGGGTGGCAGCGAACGAGGGGCTAGCGGATGCCGCGGCTCGCAACCTCGTCGAGACCACCGCTCTCGTCCCCACGTACCTCGAGCAGCTCTACGCGTTCGGCGAGGTTGATCGCTCACCCTCGGGCCGAGTGGTGTCGATCGTCTACTGGGCGCTCGTGCTTCCCGAGCAGGCGGATCGCGCCGCGGAGGGGGAGAACGTGCGTTGGTTCCCCGCGGACGATCTGCCGGAGCTCGCCTTCGACCACAACGCGATCGTCGAGTACGCCCTCTGGCGGTTGCGCACCAAGCTCGAGTACAGCCGAATCGCGCACGCTTTCCTCGGCGAGACGTTCACGCTCTCCGAGCTGCGGCGAGTTCATGAGGCGGTCTTGCAACGTCCCTTGGATCCCGCCAACTTCCGGCGGCAGGTCGAGGCATCCGGAACCCTCGTCGCGACCGATCGTGTCGTTTCCGGCGGGCGCCACCGTCCTCCACGCCTCTACCGCTACAACCAGACCGTTGAACTCGTCGACAACGGACCTCTCAGCCACCACCAGCCCACCCACGAACAATCAGGGAGCCCTCGTGTCGTCAGTTGACACCCTCATCACCATCGCGCCGGGTGAGACCTGCGCACCCGAACTCGCTCAGGGGCCGTGGACCTTCGACCTCGGCACGCCGACCTACGGCCCGGGTGCATCCATGGGCGACGTGATTCCCACCGGTAGCCCACGTCAGGGCCAGCTCCCCGCCGAGTATCAGAAAGCCACGAACGACGAGCTTCACGACCGCATTCGTGCCGCGAAGGCCACGCTCGGGGACCGCGTAGTTGTTCTCGGCCACTTCTATCAGCGCGACGAGGTAGTGCAACACGCCGACTTTCTGGGGGACTCGTTCCAGCTCGCGAACGCGGCCCAGACTGTGCCTAATGCCGAGGCGATCGTCTTCTGTGGAGTGCACTTCATGGCGGAAACGGCCGACATCCTTGCTCGCGACAACCAGGCGGTGATCCTCCCGAACCTCGCAGCGGGATGCTCGATGGCCGACATGGCGGATATCGACTCGGTAGAGGAATGCTGGGAACAGCTCGCCGCGATCTATGGAACCGAGCCGGATGAGACCGGCCGGGTGCCGATCATCCCTGTGACCTACATGAACTCGTCCGCCGCGCTCAAGGGGTTCTGTGGACGCAATGGCGGCATCGTGTGCACGTCGTCCAACGCCGCCACAGTGCTCGAGTGGGCTTTCGAACGGGGACAGCGCGTGCTGTTTTTCCCCGACCAGCACCTCGGGCGCAACACGGCGAAGGCGATGGGAGTTTCGCTTGAGCAGATGCCGATGTGGAACCCCAACAAGCCGCTCGGGGGCAACGACCAGGCTGCGGTGCTCGACGCGCGCGTCATCCTCTGGCACGGATTCTGCAGCGTCCACAAGCGATTCTCGGTTGCGCAGATCGACAAGGCGCGCGCCGAGCATCCCGGAGTGCGCGTCATCGTGCACCCCGAGTGCCCGATGCCAGTGGTGGATGCCGCGGACGAAGCCGGGTCGACCGACTACATCCGAAAGGCCGTAGCCGCCGCAACGGAGCCGACGACTTTTGCTATCGGCACCGAAGTCAACATGGTCAACCGGCTCGCGGCAGAGTTTCCCCAGCACACGATCTTTTGCCTCGATCCCGTGATCTGCCCGTGCTCGACGATGTACCGCATCCACCCCGGCTACCTGGCCTGGGTTCTCGAGGGGCTTGTGCGCGGAGAGGTCATCAACCAGATCACCGTCGACGACAGTGTCGCTGCGCCCGCGCGAGTCGCCCTCGAACGCATGCTCGCCGCGAAACCCACGGTGTGACATGGCGCGTGTAGTCGTCGTCGGCACGGGGATCGCCGGACTTATCACGGCCTACCGGGCCAGCAGCAAGCACGAAGTGGTGCTCGTCACCAAGTCCGAGCTTGCCGAGAGCAACACGAAATATGCCCAAGGTGGGATTGCGGCGGCTCTCTTCTCCGACGACAGCGTCGAATCGCACATTGCGGACACCCTTCGTGCCGGCGCGGGCCTGTGCGACCCCGCCGCGGTCGAGGTGCTCTGCTCGGAGGGCCCGCAGCGCGTGCGCGACCTCATGGCGTTGGGCGTCGAGTTTGACCGGATCAACGGCGAACTCGCGCGCGGTCACGAGGCGGCCCACTCCGCTCGTCGCGTCATCCATGCCGGGGGAGACGCCACAGGACTCGCGATTGAGGTCGCATTGCTTCGCGCCGTGCGCGCTCTCGCAGTCGAAGTGCACGAGTACACGTTCATGCGGGATCTCGTGGTCACCAGCTCGGGGGGCGACCGACGGGTGACGGGTGTCCAGCTCATCGATTCGCTCGGAGCGTCGCGGGTCATTGCCGCCGATGTCGTCGTGCTCGCGAGTGGTGGAGCCGGCCAGCTCTATCGGCACACGACGAACCCGCTCGTGACGACCGGTGACGGTGTCGCGGCAGCATGGCGAGCCGGTGCTGTGCTTGCCGACGTCGAGTTCTATCAGTTCCACCCGACGGCTCTCGCCGTTTCGGGCAACCCGCTTGTCTCGGAGGCCGTTCGCGGTGACGGCGCGGTGCTGCTCGACGAGCACGGTCGCCGCTTTATGTTCGACATTCACCCCGACGGCGAGCTCGCTCCTCGTGACATCGTTGCCCGGGGCATCGCCCGCGCGATGGCTGCGCAAGGCGGACGCCCGATCATGTTGGATGCCACGGGTCTCGGTCGTGACTATCTCACCGAGCGTTTCCCGGGTATCACCCAGACCTGTCTCGACAGTGGGATCGACTGGGCTGTCGAGCCGGTTCCGGTCACGCCCGCCGCGCACTACTGGATGGGCGGAATCCGCACCGATCTCTTCGGCCGCACCTCGCTGCGGGGGCTCTTCGCGGTGGGGGAAGCCGCCCGAACGGGAGTCCACGGGGCGAACCGGCTCGCATCCAACTCGCTCTTGGAATCTCTCGTGTTTGCGTGGCGCGCAGCCGACGTGCTCGACGCACCATTTTCGCTGCCCGAGTTCGATGTCACCGATACGGTGTCGCTCGTGGACGCGGGCACGGTGCAGGTCGACCGGGGGCAGATCCAAGACCTCATGTGGTCCCTCATCGGTCTCGAACGGGATGCCGACGGACTGTCGGAGGCTGTCGCTCGGCTCGATGACTGGACCGTGGTTGGCGACTCTGTCGAGCGGTGCGAGACGCGCAACCTGCTGCACCTCTCCCGCATCATGGCGCGCGCTGCTCTCGCTCGCGAGGAATCACGCGGTGCCCACGAGCGAACGGATTACGCCGCCACCTCGGCGAACTTCGCGCGGCCCCTTGTCTGGAGTGCCCAAACGACAGCATCGGCGACGATCGATCGTCGACACGAAATGGAGATGACTCGATGAACCCCGAACTGCTCGATGACGTGATTCGGCGGGCATTGGCGGAAGATGCGCCGTGGGGCGACCTGACCTCGGAGGTATTTCTCCCCGCCGAAACGCCCGCTACCGCGGTGTTGGTATCGAGAGAGCCGGGCGTGCTGAGCGGACTCGACGTGTTTGCTCGCACCTTCGAGCTGGTTGACTCCAGCTCAGTCGTCGAGAAAATCGCGTCAAACGGTGCACGGATTGAGCCGGGCGCCGTGCTCGCGCGGATCTCGGGAACCGCCCGTTCCGTGCTCAGAGCGGAACGCATCGCCCTCAATCTGAGCCAGCGGATGACGGGAATCGCGACCCTCACGGCCCAGTATGTGGCGCTCACGGCGGGCACGAAGGCGAGAATTGTCGATACCCGCAAGACCACGCCGGGGCTCAGGATGCTCGAGCGTCAGGCCGTGCGGGACGGCGGCGGACACAATCACCGGTTCTCGCTCTCCGATGCCGTGCTCGCCAAGGACAACCACCTCGCGGTGCTCGCCGCTGCGGGTATCCCCATCGGCGACGCGATTCGGGCCGCCAGGCAACGCTTGGGGCACACCGCGCATCTCGAGGTCGAGGTTGACCGCCTCGACCAGATCGAAGCGGTCGTCTCCGCCGGTGTCGACACGATCATGCTCGACAACTTCACGCCGGACCAGCTGCGTGACGGAGTAGGGCTCGTAGCCGGTCGAGCGCTCGTGGAGGCGAGCGGAGGTGTGAACCTCGACACCGTCGCCGCTATCGCGCAGAGTGGTGTCGACCTGATCTCCGTGGGCGCACTCACCCACTCGGTGCGTGCGATCGACCTCGGACTCGACATCGAAGTGCGGATCGACAGCGCGTGATCTATCTCGATTCCGCGGCGACCACCGCGGTGCGTCGCGAGGTTCTCGAGGCGATGTGGCCATACCTCACGGGGGAGTTTGGTAACCCCTCGAGCCATCACGAGCTGGGGGAGTCGGCGAAGTCCGCGCTCGACACCGCTCGCGCCGAGATTGCCCGGATTCTCGGGTGCCGCGCCTCCGAAATCATTTTCACCTCGGGCGGAACTGAGTCCGACAACCTCGCTATCAAGGGCATCGCGCTCGCGACGCCGCGAGGGCGCCATATCGTGACGACGGCCATCGAGCACGAGGCCGTGCTTGAGTCGTGTCGCTACCTCGAACGACACCACGGCTTCGAGATCACCATTGTCGGGGTCGACGCCGATGGACTCGTGAGCGTTGCAGAGATCGCGGCCGCCTTTCGCCCGGACACCACGCTGTGCACGGTCATGCTCGCCAATAACGAGATGGGTGCCGTTCAGCCCATCGAGGAGATTGTTGGTGCGGCGCAGGATTTCGGCATCCCGGTTCACACCGACGCCGTGCAGGCGGCGGGCTGGCTGCCTCTGGATGTTGCCGGGCTCGGCATCCACGCCCTGTCCATATCGGGCCACAAGCTCGGGGCACCCAAGGGCATCGGAGCCCTTTACGTGCGCGGCGGCATACCGCTCGAACCGCTCATTCATGGTGGTGGGCAAGAGCGGGGCAGGCGCTCGGGAACGGAGAACGTCGCGTCCGCGGTGGGACTCGCTACCTCGCTCAGGATTGCCGACACGACTCGCGCGGTCAATGCTGAGCGAGTTACCGCGTTGAGAGATGACTTCATCCGCGATGTTCTTTCCGATGTTCCGAGTGCGGTGCTCACGGGGCCCGTGCGCGACCGGCTTCCCGCGAGTGCCTCGTTCTGTTTTCCCGGAACGAGCGGCGAGTCGATCCTGCTCGAGTTGGGACGCAGCGGGATCGTGTGCTCAGCGGGTTCCGCGTGCGCCGTGGGAGACGACGATCCCTCCCACGTGCTGATCGCCATGGGGATCGAACCGGACGTCGCCCAGACCGCCGTGCGCTTCGGTCTGGGCGCAGAATCGAGCGAGGCGGAGCTTCGGCAGGTGGTATCCGAGATCGCTGCCGCGGTTGCCGCGGTGAGAGGGCTCGGCTCCTCGTGAGCGAGACCGCACAGGGAACGCCGTAGGCTGACCTGATGTTGCTCACGACCCGGATCAGCGAGTGAACTTCGCGCCGCTCTCTGACGCGGCAGCGGGACCGGTCAGGAAAGTCATCCGCTACAGACAGCTGAGCACGCGGGGTATCGTGCTCTTCGTCATATCACTGTTCGCGCTAATCGGACTGGGGGCGACGACGTTCTCCTTCGCCGCTGCAGACGACTGGCCGCTAGGGCTCACTCTCGTCGCCGTGCTCTCGATGCTTTCCCTCATCGGAGTTGTCGTGGTACCTATCATTTGGGCGCGAGCCGGGCAGGGCGTGACCTCGTTTTCCGGAAGGCTTGCCGCGTTCGCGGCGGCTAATAACCTCGGATATCAGGCCGAATCACCCTCTCTGGGCTACCCGGGCACGCTTTTCGCGCAAAAGCTCGACGACCACGCTGTCGACCGTCTTTACTCGACGACGGGCCGGTTCTTCGAGCTGGGCAGCTATCGATTCGCTATTCCCACGGTTCGCAGTCGAGTTCCGCAGAAGTTCGGGTATCTGGCGATCCGTCTGGATCGCGCGCTTCCGCACATCCTGCTCGAGGCAAACGGGTACGGCGAGTGGCGCGAGGGCGCCCTACCCTTCGGCGTAGATCGCTCTCAGGCGCTTTCTCTCGAGGGCGACTTCGACAAGCACTTCACGCTGTACTGCCCCGAGGGCTATGAGCGAGATGCCCTCTACGTGTTCACGCCGGATGTGATGGCCTTACTCATTGACCACGCCTCGGGTTCCCACGTGGAGATCATCGAAGACTGGCTGTTCGTGTACTCGCCGCGCGATTTCGAAGGCACATCAATCGACGAGTACAAAGGACTCTTTCGTGTGATCGAGGCCATTGAAGCGAAAGCCTCGCTAGTGAGCTCTCGGTACTGGGACGCTCGCGGAGGAGAACCATCCCAGTGGCCGCGCGTACCGGGTAAGACGCTTCGTGTGGGAACATCCCCAGTAGCTCGCGCCCAGGCCTGGGCTGGCGGCATCGGCGTGGGAGTGGTGCTCGTGGTGACTGTCGTCGTGATCGTGATCTCGCGACTCGAATAGCAAGCCGATGAGCACCATGGATTACAGCGCGCTCAGCGATGATGGGACGTCCGGCAACCTTCCCACGATGAAGAGGCGAGATCGGCGTCGCGCAACGGGCGCCCGGCGGGTGGGCATGATCGTACGATTCGCCGGGTTCGCCGCGCTCATCTGGCCGATCGCGGGACTGGTGCGATTGGCCCTCGCCGAGAATCCTCTCGAGGTGCGCAGCGCGACCCTGGTGCTCGTCTACGCGCTACTCGCGCTCGCTGTGCTCGGGGCATCTCTCGCGGTGAGCTTTGTTCGACGCCGCCTGAACGGGGTAAAGGCGGGGTCGCCGGCGCTCGCTCGATTCGCCGAGTCCAACGGACTGCGCTACGAGGCGGCAACCGAGTCGCCGTACCTCCCCGGCCGTATCTTCACGGGGAGGCATCGAACGGGGCTCGTGGTCACCGATCGCATGCTCGATCCACATGGACGCTTTGAGCTTGCTAACTACGGCTTCGACAGTTCTGGTCGTCGAGCGGGAATTCCCTGGGGCGTGGGCTATCTCGCGATCCGGCTCGATCGCCGCGTGCCCCATCTGTTTCTCGATGGGCGTCCGATTAGCGAGCGGGATGCCTCACCCTTCGCCGCGGGAATTGCCGGTGCCCAGGAGATTGCGCTCGAGGGCGACTTCTCTTCGCACTTCACCCTGTACGCCCCAGACGGTTATGGAACCGACGCGAGATATCTGCTCACCCCAGACCTCATGGCGTTGCTCATCGACGAGGCGGGCGGATATTCGCTTGAGATCGTGGATGACTGGTTGTTCGTCTATTCGTGGCATCCGTTCACGGCCGACGAGGAACTGTTCCGGCGCCTCTTTGCCATCGTGGACATCGTCGGGGCGAAGGTCCGTCGTCAAACGGGCCGATATCAGGATGACCGTGCGGAACCTGCTCTCACCGTGCATGATCGCGGGCGCCGCCTCGGTCGGGGCGGACGATCCGCTGCTGGGGACACGTGGTCGACGATTCTCCAGCTGCTCGCGCTGATCGGGATTCTCGTCGTGGCGGTCGGGCCTGGCTTGCCGTTCTAGTTCGCCCCGTCGCGATGAGCGTTCTTATTTGGGTGGAGTCGAGGGTGCCTGGGCCTCTAGGCTGATCGGATGTCCACCACAGCCCCGATCCGAACCGGAATCATTGGCTTCGGCCTCGCCGGTCGAGTCTTTCACGCCCCCTTCATCGCTACGAACCCGGCCTTCCGCCTGGACGTAATCTCGACGTCGAGCCAGGAACGCATCGCCGACGCTCACGCGCAGCATCCCTCGGCAGAAGTCGTGTCGACTCCCGAGGAGCTTCTTGCCCGAGCCGAGGACCTCGACCTCATCGTTCTCGCGTCTCCCGCTTCCTCGCACCTCGAGCAGGGTCTCGCGGCTCTGGAAGCCGGCGTCAACGTTGTTATCGACAAGCCTTTCGTGCCGACAGTTATCGACGCCAAGAAGCTCATTGCCCAGGCCGAGGAATCCGGAAAGCTGCTCGCTGTCTTCCAGAACCGCCGGTGGGACGGCGATTTCCTCACGATTAAGCGCCTGATCGACTCCGGAGCGCTCGGACGGGTTCACCGTTTCGAGTCCACCTTCGAGCGCTGGGGCGGACCGGTCAAGGACCGCTGGCAAGACGAGCAGACCGTGGAGCAGGGCGCTGGCATTAGCTTCGACCTCGGCAGCCACCTCATCGACCAAGCGCTTCAGCTCTTCGGCCCCGCCGTCGTGGAACAGGCCGAATTGCAGTCCGTGCGCGAAGGCGCCGCGAGCGATGACGACGCGTTCATCTCGCTGCTCCACACGAGCGGCGTGCGTTCGCACCTCACCATGAGTCGCGTGGCGGCGCAGTCCGGGCCGAGGTTCCGGGTGCTCGGCACCGAGTCTGCGTACACCGTGTACGGCCTCGACGGGCAGGAGCCCGATCTCAAGCTGCAGAAGTGGCCCGGCACGGCCGGGTATGGCGTCACGCCGGAAGCCGACTGGGGTCTGCTCGGCATCGACGGCGGACCCGACCCGCTCGTGTCGGTTCCGACCGAAGCCGGCGGCTACCCCGACTTCTATGCGGGTGTCGCGGCAAGCATCCTCGAGGGCGCACCATCACCGGTGGATCCCCGAGATGCCCTGGAAGTCGTGCGGATTATCGAGCGGGCACACGCCCTGTCGCCGCTCGGTCGCTAGATCGCGCTCAGCGACGGGTTCGCTTGAGTCCCCAGTCCTCCCCATCGAGTTCGAGGAGGGCGCTGATCGTCGCGCCAACGCTGGGGACTCGGCGCGCACCCGACTGAGCGAGAATCTGGATACTGCGGTCACTCGACGGCACGGTCGCGTGCACGCTCACTCCCGCACTCACCGTCGCGGTGGCGAGAGCGAGTTGGGGGAGTAGCGCTATTCCGAGGCCCTCGGATACGAGGCTCACGACCGCGACGGCGTTATCGGTCTCGAGTTCGATATCTGGAGTGATGCCTGCCGCGTCGCACACCGCGAGCAAATGGCCCCGGCACAGCGGGCATCCGGCGATCCAGCGTTCCTCGCCGAGGCCGTCGAGACGCACGGCGCTCCTGGCGGCGAGTGGATGATCGTCGGGCATCACGAGCAGCACCTTTTCGTGGAACAGCGGCACCGTCTCCACGAGTTCGCCCGAGCTTCTGTGCGGGTCGGCGCGGTCACCGGGATAGGAGAAAGTGATCGCGAGGTCGGTGATGCCATCCCGCAGCATGGCGAGCGCCTCGGGCGGCTCGGCCTCGATGTAGGTCACCGTAATGCCGGGGTGGGAAGCGCGCATGATTTTCAGCAGTCGCGGAATGAGTGTCGACGAGGCCGAAGGGAACGCGGCGATCCGCACAGTGCCAGCACCCAGTCCCGCAAGGTCGGAGAGGTCTGCGCCCAGGGCATCGAACGCCGACAGGATCGCGACGGAGTGTCGGGCGACGCTGCGTCCCGGCTCCGTCAGCTCGACTCCTCGTCCTGACCTGATCACGAGCGGAAATCCGAGGCGAGCCTCGGCGCGACGCAGGTGCTGGCTGATGGCGGGTTGGCTATAGCCGAGCGAGCGGGCGGCCGCGCTGATGGTGCCGAGCTCGGCTATCGCGCGGACGATACGCACTGAGTGCAGGTCTAGATCGAGGTCCACGAGTCGAATATAACCGGATGTTATGTGCCAGATGCAATACATGCTCTAGTCGAATGAGTAGCGACGCGCGATCCTGAATCCATGACGTCAGCAGCGCTCAGCCAGGCCATAGAGAGTTTCGGCACGCAACTCGGCTATCTGGCCGCGGCATCAAACGGTATCCCTCCGCGACAGGCTCGCGAGGCGCTCACGTCAGATCTCGCGGCGTGGTCCGCTGGGGAGCGCGACCCGCAGTCCTACGACGGCGTCGTCGATCGATCGCGCGCCTCCTTCGCGAGCATCGTTGGTGTCGAGCCCTCCCGTGTCGCCATCGGGTCCCAGACGTCAGCGATGATCTCGGTCGTCGCGGCGTACGTTCCTGCGGGTGCCGAGGTCTTGTGCGTGGATGGCGACTTTTCCTCGGTGATCTTTCCCTTTCTTCAGAGCGGGGCGACGGTGCGCGTCGTGCGGCTGAGCGAGCTTGCCGGCGCGATAACTGACAACACGTGGCTCGTCGCGTTCTCCCTCGTGCAGTCATCGAGCGGTGCAGTCGCTGATGTGCCCGCGATCATTCAATCGGCCGCCGAGCACGACAGCTTCACCCTGTGCGACACCACTCAGGCCGCCGGGGTGTTGCCGGTGGATGCTGCGCTCTTCGACGTCACCGTCTGTCACGCCTATAAGTGGTTGTGTTCGCCACGCGGAGTGGCGTTCCTGACCGTGAGTGAACGCATCCAGAGCCTGCTGACACCGATTCAGGCGGGGTGGTACTCAGGCGACCAGGTGTGGCAGAGCTGTTACGGGCCGACGATGAACCTCGCGAGCGACGCCCGCCAGTTCGACGTCTCTCCGGCCTGGCAAGCGTGGGTGGGAGCAGAGCAGTCGCTCGCGCTGTTTGCGGGAATCGACGTGGCTGAGGTCTGGACTATGACTTCGGGGCTCGGCGATTCGCTGTGTGACGCGCTCGGCATCCCGCAGCAGCATCAGGCGATCGTGTCCTGGCCGGATGTGTCTGGAAGCGATCTCGAGAAGCTGAAGGCAGCGGGAATTCGCGCGTCGGGGCGAGCCGGCAGACTTCGCGCGGCATTCCACCTGTGGAACACCGAGGACGACGTGGCCGCGGTTGTTGCGGCGCTGCGCCACTAGCCACCCCGGTAGTCTGGACACTTACCGCCGACCGGGCACCCAGCTCGGCTGACTATTGGAGTAAAGCGTGGCAACCCCCAGCAATCTCGACGCCGTCATCAACCTCGCCAAGCGCAGAGGTTTCGTCTTCCAGTCGGGAGAGATCTACGGAGGATCCCGCTCCGCGTGGGACTACGGACCCCTCGGCACGGCGCTGAAAGAGAACATCAAGAAGCAGTGGTGGCAGTCCATCGTTCAGGGTCGCGACGATGTCGTTGGCATTGACTCTGCCGTCATCCTGCCCCGCCGCGTGTGGGAAGCATCCGGTCACGTCGAGGTCTTCTCCGACCCGCTCGTTGAATCGCTCCACACCCACAAGCGTTACCGCGCCGACCACCTTCTCGAGGCGTACGAAGAGAAGCACGGTCACCCGCCCGTCAACGGTCTTGCCGATATCAAGGATCCAGACACCGGACAGCCCGGCGCCTGGACCGAACCGCAGAACTTCTCTGGTCTACTCAAGACGTTCCTCGGTCCCGTCGACAACGAAGAGGGGATGCACTACCTGCGCCCCGAGACCGCGCAGGGTATCTTCGTCAACTTTGCCAACGTCATGGGTGCCGCTCGTATGAAGCCTCCGTTTGGCATCGGCCAGGTGGGCAAGAGCTTCCGCAACGAGATCACTCCGGGAAACTTCATCTTCCGCACACGCGAGTTCGAGCAGATGGAGCTTGAGTTCTTCGTCGCGCCGGGCACGGACGAGGAATGGCAGGAGTACTGGATGCAGGAATCGATGCGCTGGTACGTCGATCTCGGTATCAAGCCCGAGAACCTGCGCTTCTACGAGCACCCGCAGGAGAAGCTCAGCCACTACTCCAAGCGCACGGTGGACGTCGAGTACCGCTTCCGTTTCCAGGGCAGCGAGTGGGGCGAGCTCATGGGTGTAGCCAACCGCACCGACTTCGACCTCAAGACCCACTCCGAGGCGTCAGGAACCGATCTCTCCTACTTTGACCAGACGAAGGACGAGCGGTGGATCCCGTACGTCATCGAGCCCGCGTTCGGTCTCACGCGCGCACTCATGGCCTTCCTGCTCGACGCTTACGCCGAGGACGAGGCACCCAACGCCAAGGGTGGCGTCGATAAGCGCACGGTTCTGCGCCTCGATCGCAGGCTCTCGCCCGTCAAGGTCGCGGTGCTTCCGCTGTCGCGCAACGAGCAGCTCTCGCCCCTCGCGAAGTCCGTCGCGTCCGACCTCCGCAAGCTGTGGAACGTTGACTTCGACGACGCCGGCGCCATCGGGCGTCGCTACCGTCGACAGGATGAGATTGGCACGCCGTTCTGCGTTACCGTCGACTTCGACTCGCTCGAAGATAACGCCGTGACCGTGCGCGAGCGCGACTCGATGGCCCAGGAGCGCATTTCGCTCGACCGTCTTCGCGGCTATCTTGCGGAGCAGTTGATCGGAGCGTAATCGCGTATCGGCCCGGGGGTAACCCCGGGCCGATGTCGTTATCCACAGGCTCCGCGTGAGGGAGTTCTCCACGGATCCGGCGTAAGCCCACCGCCAGTGTCGGTGGTTCGCCGAACCTACGGGAATGACACAGACTACTCATCCCGACTCAACGGGGTTCTTTCGCGGAGCTTCGCGACGAGCCCATCGCATCCTTTCGCTTCTGCTGGCAGCCATTCTGCTAGCCGTGCTCATCTCGGCAGCCACCGAGACCACCACCGCCAGGCCCGCTGCTGCGGCGACCACGGGCGCGGGCTATTCCGGCATCACTCCATACGGTGGATACCTCGGCAACTACATCGCCCCCAACGGCACTCGCGTGTATTGCATGGACTCCGGGCGCGAGTGGCCGGGCGGAGCTACTGACGGCGGAACTCTCGTCAGCTCGCTGACCACCGAGTGGGGAGCCGAACTCTCGTCCGAGGTGATGCAGAAGCTCAACATGGCACTCACCAACTACGGCCAAACTGCCGACCCCACGCAGGCAGCAGCCGTGAGCGCCTACATCTACGCATACACCGCCAACTATTCGCGGCAGGCAGGAGCGACTCAGGGTGTTGGCGCTCACTACATCAACGGCAACGCGACGGTTCTCTCGGCATACAACGCGATCTGGGCGGATGTCGAGGCGAACTTCGCGGGCACATCGACCGGAACGGCGACCCTCACGATCACGATGGCCAATGCGTACGACGGCTACGTCAGCGTAGAAACGGAACCTGCCACCGCGACGGGAACCCTCACGCTGACGGGGGCAGTGGATGCCGCGAGCGGCACTCCCACAGTGGCCGTTACTGACGGGCAAGTGGTCCCGATTCGCGGTATTCCGTTTGTCACCGCGAGCTCCTACTCCGTCTCGGCCCACGCGAGTTTCGTCGCGCCGAGCGGCGCATCCCCCACCGTGACGGTGTTCTCCACTGGCGATCAACAGCGCACGCTGAGTGGAGGCACCCCAGGAGAGATCCGCTTCGAGGGGTCGGTACAGTCCGCGCCGATCGATCTCACGTTCTCGCCCGTCATCCGCACTCAGGTCGCAAGCACGTTTGTCTCGGAGGGTGACGCGTTTGTTGACACCGTCACGGCATCCGTCGCCGAAGGCTCCGCGCCCTGGCGGTCCGTGGATGGAATCGGAGTTCGAGTTCTTGCCGAGGGAACCTTGTACGGTCCGTTCTCCGAACGGCCGGTCGTCTCCGATACTCCGCCGGCAGATGCTCCCATCGTGGGCTCAGAGACAATGATCCTCGACCGCCCGGGGGACTACACGACCACGGGAAGCCTCCGTGCTTCGGGAGCCGGCTTCTACACCTGGGTGTGGACGATCACCAAGCGTGGTCAAGAAGCGACCACCGCCGAGTTCCTCCCGGATGGCTATACCTTCTCTGATCAGTTCGGTTTGGTCGCAGAAACCCACGTCGTGCCGCTGACCCTCGCGGTCGTCTCAGAGGCATCGGCGACGGAGGTCGGATTCGGGGCCAAGGTCTCTGACCAGCTCACGGTCGCTCTCGCGAAGGGCGACTGGCTCAGTGAAGGCGGCGTTCCCATCCCCGCGGTCTTTGAGGGCACAGCATATTTTGTGTCGGGCAGCACCCCACCGGCGGTATCTGACACGGTTCCGGACAACGCAGTTGTGCTCGGCACGTCGAGCATCACCGCGGCGGGCCCGGGCGTTTATCGAGGCTCGGAGCCGGTGACGGCTCCGCTCGCCGAGGGCTTTGTGACGTGGGTGTGGTCGCTTTCGGCATCCAGCCCCACGGCCGCGTATTTTGAGCCTTGGACGGACCAGTTCGGCTTGCCTGCAGAAACGACGCGGGTCGCGCCTCCCGTCGTCGCCACTCAGGCAATCGCCGCTTCGGCAATCGGTGACGACGTTCACGACACGGCGCTCGTGGGCGGGGTGCTCCCGGCTCAGCCGTCGTACTTGGTATTCGAGGCCTATTATCGCGAGAGCGGGGCTGGCGTCGTCTGCGATGAGTCGACGCGGGTATTCGATTCGAGCGCCACACCCGTGCCTGTCACGGCCGTGGGCAACTACGACTCGCCCGTGACCCAGTTCACGAGGTACGGCACCTACTACTGGGTCGAGTCGCTGTACAGTCACGACGACCAGCTGTTGCACCGCGGAGAGTGTGGACTTCCCGAGGAGACGACCGTTGTCGCACCGGGAGTCGTTTCTACTCTCGCCGTCCCTAGCGTGCAGTTCGGAGAACCCGCTCACGATGTCGCCACCGTCGAGGGGCTGACTCCGCGCGGCGCGACCATCGTCTTCGAGGCCTTCGTGCAGACGAACCCCGACGGTCCAGTGTGCACAGCGGAGACGCTCCAGTTCGCCTCGGAACCGATAGAGGTGACGGGCGCAGGAACCTACACGTCTCCGAGCACGACCTTCGGTCAGGCCGGCACCTATTACTGGGTCGAAACGCTTCGGGACCGCAACGGTGAAACGCTGCACCGCGGGGTGTGTGGAGCGCCAGGAGAGACGACGATTGTCGAGCCTCGCGCACTCGCGAATACGGGTGCCCCCAGTGCCCAAGGGCTCGTGGTCGCGGTGGGTCTCCTCGGCCTCGGGGTTATCGCCGTTCTCGGCGCGGTGATCCGCCGCCGACTGCGCGGTCGCATCTAGCGGGAATATCGGGCGGCACTGCGCGTTTGAACCAGGGTGAGTAATCCCATCAAGGTAGACATCTGGTCAGACGTGCAGTGCCCCTGGTGCTACATCGGTAAGCGCAAGTTCGAGGCGGGAGCCGCCCAGTTCGGCGGTGACGTCGAGGTCGAATACCACTCCTACGAGCTGTCTCCAGACACTCCGGTCGACTACGAAGGCACCACGGCCGACTACCTCAGCGAGCGCAAGGGCCTTCCGATGCCGCAGGTGCACGAGATGCTCGAGCGCGTGACCTCGATCGCCGCATCCGTTGGACTTGACTACGACTTCGAGCACGTACACCAGACGAACACGGTCAAGGCTCACGAGCTGCTGCACTTCGCGAAGTCGAAGGGGCGCCAGCTCGAGATGAAGGAAGCGCTGCTCAAGGACTACTTCATCGACGGCGGACACGTCGGTCGCATCTCCGACCTCGCAGATCTCGCCGCGAGCATCGGGTTCGACCGTGACGAGGTGGTTCGCGCGCTGGAGTCGAACGAGTTCCTCGCCGATGTTAAAGCCGATGTCGCCCGCGCTGGTGAGTATGGCATCCAGGGTGTGCCGTTCTTCGTGATCGATGGCAAGTACGGGGTGTCCGGCGCGCAGGAAGCCGCGACGTTCGCTAACGTGCTCGAACAGGTACGAAGCGAGAGAGACGCAATCTAATGACGGATACTGCTACCAGGCCACTGCCGATAGTTCCACTGACAGTGCTCGGAGCCCAGGATGCCGCATCGTGCGTTGGTGACTTTTGCGAGATTCCCGACCACCACAATCAGGTGATCGTTAATCGTCGTCTCGACGACGACGCGGTCTAGCGTCCCTTTTCAGACTCTTTCGGCACGAAGCCCTGCTTCGACCACTGGATGATGTCGGCTCGGCTCGCATCCTCGGGAGCCTTCCGGGATACCAAGAACGGCACCCGCGTTACTTCGACGAGTTCTGGGCGTTCGCTGTCGACGACTCCGTCGACACCGAGAATGCGCTTATTGACGACCGCCCCGAGCACCGAGCCGATGATCACACCGACGGGCAGCGTGAAGAGGTAGAGCGCGATGGGCAGGTTGCCCCACGTGCTGAGTGCAATAATCCCGGCGATGCCGAGTAAGGCACCGATGGTCACTGCGGGCCACCAGCGCTGGCGCCGGACGGCTGCGGTGTCCCAGGCGCGCTGGGCTTGAAACTGGCGGAGCGCTTCGGCGGGATCGACCTCGCTGACCCAGAGTCTGCCTTCGAACCGGAAGCAATACGGGCTGTTGTCGAGTGACATCAGTCGCTGATGTCCGCGAGTGTGGCGTCGAGGCCTCGTACGAGGTCGTCCGCCTCGACCCAGGCGCTCAAACCGTGTTCGCCGGCGCCGAGGGCGATGCGAGTTCCTGCGATACGCTCGTCGGCGAAGACGGGCCATGCTGTCGTGCTTCCGAGCGGTGTGATGGTGCCGCGCTCATACCCGGTCGCGTCCAGGGCGACGGATGCCTCGGGCAGCTGCAGCTTGTTTACTCCGACGACGGTGCGCAGTTTGCTCCAGGAGATCTGGCGGTCGCCGGGGATCAGAGCGAAAAGGAAGGTGCCGTCGTGACGCTTCACGACGAGAGACTTGACGATTGCCGAAGGCTCAACACCAAGGATTCGTGCTGCTTCTTCGAGGGAACCGGCATTGGGACGCTCGACTACTTCGATGGGGATCGACCGGGCTTCGGCATCCTGAATTACGCGTTCTCGGCTCATAGAACCAGTATGACGAAAAGTCTCTGTGACATTAGAAGATGTGACAATGGAGGGGTGACCATGACACTTCCGCCCGAGCAGTCGCTCGCCGGCGCCGCACCTCAGCTGAAGATTGGGCGTATCGCGCTCGATGTTCCCGTGGTGCTTGCACCGATGGCTGGCATCACCAACACCGCGTTCCGCAGGCTGTGCCGTGAGTACGGCGCAGGCCTTTACGTCTCCGAGATGATCACGAGTCGAGCGCTCGTCGAGCGCACTCCCGAGAGCATGCGACTCATCCGCCACCACGAGTCGGAGACGCCGCGAAGCATCCAGCTCTACGGTGTCGACCCGAAGACTGTGGCCGAAGCGGTAACGATGCTCGTCGCCGAGGACCGTGCGGATCACATCGACTTGAACTTTGGATGCCCCGTGCCCAAGGTCACTCGCAAGGGTGGTGGTGCCGCACTGCCCTGGAAGCTCGGGCTGTTCCGCGACATCGTCGAGCGCGCCGTCAAGGCCGCGGGGGATGTGCCGCTCACGGTGAAGATGCGTAAGGGAATCGACTCCGACCACCTCACCTATCTCGAAGCGGGCCGCGCCGCCGAGGGAGCTGGTGCCGCGAGCATCGCTCTTCACGCGCGCACCGCTGCCGAGTTCTACTCGGGCACCGCGGACTGGTCCGCCATCGAGAAGCTCAAGAACACGATCACAGGCACACCAGTTCTGGGTAACGGTGACATCTGGAGCGCCGAGGATGCCTTGCGCATGGTCGATGAGACCGGCTGCGACGGAGTAGTGGTGGGGCGTGGATGTCTCGGACGGCCGTGGCTGTTCGGCGACCTCGCTTCTGCATTCACGCATGGTTCCGCTGGACTCAAGGCGGAGCCCAATCTCGGGTTTGTCGCAGATGCCTTCAAGCGCCACGCCGAGCTTCTCGTCGAGTTCTTCGAGGAAGAGGACCGTGCCTGTCGCGACATCCGCAAGCACGTTGCGTGGTACTTCAAGGGCTATTCGGTGGGCGGCGAACTGCGCGCGAAGCTGGCGACGGTGAAGGATCTCGCCCAGCTCGATGAGCTACTCGCTCAGCTGGACCTCGACCAGCCATATCCCGGTGCGGATGCCGAGGGCCAACGCGGACGCGCCGGAACCCCCAAGAATCCCTCGTTGCCACAGGGGTGGCTCGATAGCCGCGAACTGCAGGAGACTCACCGGGCCGAGCTCACCGAGGCAGAACTGAACACCAGTGGTGGATAGCGGATACACGGCCACCGACATCGAACGGTGGTTTCCCGAGGAGCACTCGAGCAGGCGTAGCGACTTCGCGCGTGACCGTGCTCGGGTGCTGCACTCGAGTGCGCTGCGTCGACTCGCGGCGAAAACGCAGGTGCTGAGCCCCGCGGCGGGTGCTGACTTTGCGCGCAACCGTCTCACTCATTCACTTGAGGTCGCTCAGGTCGGTCGCGAACTCGCGGATGCCCTCGGCCTCGATCCCGACATCGTCGACACGGCATGCCTCGCTCACGATCTTGGGCATCCACCGTTTGGGCACAATGGAGAGCGCGCACTCAACGACTGGGCCTCCGACATCGGCGGCTTCGAGGGCAACGCGCAGACGCTGAGGTTGCTCACGCGCATCGAACCGAAGGTCTTCGGGGAAGATGGCCGCAGCTACGGGCTGAACCTCACGCGGGCGAGTCTCGATGCGAGCTGCAAGTACCCGTGGCCGCGAGCTCAGGGCATCCCGGATCCGAGCGGACGAAGCAAGTACGGCTTCTTCGATGACGACACGGCGGCCTTCGAATGGCTGCGCGCCGGTGCTCCCGACCGACGTCGGTGCATCGAGGCGCAGGCCATGGACCTGTCCGATGACATTGGCTACTCAGTGCACGACTTCGAGGATGCGATCGTCGGGGGATACATCGACGTCACTGCCCTGGGTACGCGCGTCGATCACGATGACCTCGTCAACTCGATGTTCGAGTGGATTGGCGGCGAGCTCACGCACGACGAGCTCATCGCGGCATTCGATCGTCTCGACAGTCTGGATGTCTGGATCGACCGTTGGGACGGCAGTCGCCGCGCTCACGGCCAGCTCAAGAATCTGACCAGCCAGCTCATCGGTCGCTTTGCTGGCGCCGCAACTCAGGCGACTCGCGAGGCGTTCAGTTCGGGCAGTCTCGCGCGGTTCGGGGCGGACATCGTGGTTCCTCGTGAGATTCAGGCTGAGATTGCTGTGCTCAAAGGCATTGTGGCGGCGTTCGTGATGTCGACGAACGCGCGTCGCCCTCTCTATGAGCAGCAGCGCGATCTACTCTCTGAGCTCGCCGATGTTCTCCTGTGGACGGGTCCGCGAAACCTCGATAGCGGTTTCAAGGCCGACTGGGATGCCGCGGCCAACGACGAACAGCGCAAGCGAGCAGTGGTTGACCAGGTAGCGTCCCTAACCGACCAGTCCGCCGAGGCCTGGCACACCCGCCTGGTCGGCTAGCGGCTCCGCTCCCTGAGCTGCTTCCGGTCCCTGAGCTCATCGTCGGGCCGACGTCGCTCTCCGTTCCCTGAGCTTGTCGAAGGGAAGCCCCTCGGCCTTCGATCCCTGACCTCCCGTTCCCGGAACCCGCATCTCCGGTCCCTGAGCTTGTCGAAGGGGCTGCGTCGTGCGGCACGTTGACGTGGTCGGCTCCGCGGTTGCCGGACGGCAACGGGTTCCAGCTCAAACATTGAGCGATCGCGCGAGCCATCACCTCGTCGACTGTGTCGGGTAGTGATGGCTCACGCGATCGCTCAAAACTCACAAGTCACCCGTCACCGCCCGGCCCCGCTCCATCACACGGTCACCTTTTCAGACCGGCCGTGCCCGTCTCCGTTATTACGCTCCTGACCGCACTCCGGTAGCACTCCGGTGGTCGAGTAGCGCCCTCCGGGGCGCGTATCGAGACCGGTAGATAATGCCGATCAAAACCACTTTCGCGGCAGTCCGAATGTCAGTGGCTCCTGCTTAACTATCTCCATGGAACACCTGGACCTGGCCCCTCTAACGTGGGAGCACGACCTGCCCACCATGGCGGACGCAGGCACCCGGGTCGAGTACGCGATCGCCGAAGCTGGCTATGCGATCCGCACTATTAATCAGAACGCCGCGAACGCCGCTATCGCGATTCATACGGTTCTTGACGAGGCGCGAGAGAACCCGTCCGTGTTCGTCGGTCCTCACGCCGACCCCACCAACCGTGAGCACGTTGACTTCGCAGTGCGCGCGGCGGTCAGCGACCTCGCGGTGCAACTGAGCCTGTCCGAAGACACGATCCTGAACTACGACCGCCAAGCAGTGGTCATGCGTTCTCGCACTCCAAAGACGTGGGCGGCGTTCCGTCATGGGGAGATCACTCCGCAGAACGCTAAGGTCGTCACTGCGTTGGCCGATTCGTTGCCGGACGACGCCGAGATGTGGGCGCAGTTTGACGAGAAGGTCGCCGATCTCGCGATCCGCCTGACACCAGCTCGTTTCCGTACCCGCGCACGTGTCATCCGCGAGAAGCTCCTCGGCGCCACCCTCGAGGAGCGGACGATCGCTGAGGCAGCGTTCCGGAAAGTGATCGCCGAGGCTCACCCCGACGGCATGGCATCGGTCTACTACTACGACACCGCCGACAAAGTCACCCTCATCATGGCTCGCATCGAGGAAGAGGCCCGCGCTTTGAGTCGTGTCCCGGGCGAGACACGCACGCTGGACCAGCTGCGCGCTGACGTGTTCGCCGACATCATGCTCACCACTAACGACGACGGTAGCTACATGCATGACGGCGACCCGAGCAACGGCAACCGCAACGCCAAGAACCGACGCAACGCCGTGCGTGTGAAAGTCGGGCTCCTCATCCCCGTGATGAGCCTCCTCGGACACAGCGACGAACCAGCCAGCCTCGAAGGATACGGGCCGATCGACATCGCGACCGCGAAGAAACTCGCCGCATCAGCACCGTCGTTCTACCGAATACTCACCCACCCGATAACAGGCACGATCTTGGACATCGACAAAACAACGCTCCGGATACCCGCGGACATGCGGCGGTGGTTAGAGATCCGGGACCGAACCTGCATCTTCCCGGGGTGTGGCAAACGCGCACGACATTGCGAGATCGATCACACCAAGGACCGCCAGTACGGCGGGATAACGAAGGTCACCAATCTCGGGCACATGTGCAAGAAACATCACATAGAGAAACACCACACTCTGTGGGAACCCGAGCACATGCCGGATGGCAGCATCCGATGGACCAGCCCGACTGGGCATGTCGTGGACGGTGATCCGCCGCCGTTCTAGACGCCCTCAACAGGTTCCGGTTTCCCTCCCCAACTGTGCCGCATCCAGACGGCTTCGCCGCCCGACTGACTGCGCAGCCGTGGGCCCACGACCGCTAGAGCGGCCTACTCAACCAACGGAGAAGGGTCAGGAGCGTCATAACAGAGACGGGCACAGGATCGTCTGAAAACGCGACCGGGTGTTGGAGCGGGGGCCGGGCGGTGACGGGTGACTTGTGAGTTTTGAGCGATCGCGTGAGTCATCACTACCCGACACGATCGTCGAGGTGATGGCTCGCGCGATCGCTCAATGTTTGAGCTGGAACACGGTACCGCCCGGCGACCGCGGACCCAGCCACGTCGCGGGGCAGCACGAGGCAGCTCCTTCGACAAGCTCAGGGACCGGAGAAGAAGTTCAGACAACCGAGAAGAAGCTTGGAGACCAGCCAGCCAAGCTGATCGCAGTCGCACTCGCTTCTCTGCGACCAGAGGCATCGCTGATTCCACTGCTCCACAGGCATCGGCGAATGGTTGCGCCCACGACCGTAGAATCGACAGGTGGCTGGCCTGATTCGACGAAGTGATATCGACGAGGTTCGGGCGCGCACCAATATCGCCGATATCGTCGGCGAATACGTGAGTCTCAAGAGCGCTGGCGTCGGCTCGATGAAGGGCTTGTGTCCCTTCCACGAGGAACGCAGCCCCAGCTTCCACGTGAGGCCCCAGGTGGGCTACTACCACTGCTTCGGATGCGGCGAGGGCGGCGACGTCTACAAGTTCCTGCAGCAGCTCGACCACGTGTCGTTCTCGGAAGCGGTCGAGCGTCTGGCTGCGCGAATCGGCTTCGAGCTGCACTACGAGGATGGCGGCCAGGCCGTTGATCACGGTAACCGGGCACGCATCCTGGCCGCGAATAAAGCCGCTGAAGAGTTCTTCATTGCCCAGCTCGCGAGCCCCGAGGCGGAACCCGGCCGCAAGTTCCTGGGGGAGCGCGGTTTCGATCAGTCCGCAGCCGAGAGATTCGGCGTTGGCTTCGCGCCACGCGGGGGAGCGCTCGGCAAACACCTCAAGACCCTCGGCTTCACCGAGCAGGAACTCATCACAGCCGGGCTCATCGGCAAGGGCGATCGAGGGGATGTCTACGACCGGTTCCGCGGACGCCTCATTTGGCCGATCCGCGACGTCACCGGCCAGACCCTGGGTTTCGGTGCCAGAAAACTGCTCGACGACGACAACGGGCCGAAGTACCTGAACACCCCGGACACGCCCGTGTACCACAAGAGCCAAGTGCTTTACGGGCTCGATCTCGCCAAGCGAGACATCTCCCGTGGCCGTCAGGTCGTGGTCGTGGAGGGCTACACCGACGTCATGGCCTGCCACCTCGCGGGCGTTACCACGGCAGTCGCCACGTGTGGAACGGCCTTCGGCGTGGACCACATCAAGATCGTGCGCCGCATCATCGGTGACGTCGATAACGCCGACACCACGGGAACCGGTGAGGTCATCTTCACCTTCGACCCCGACGAAGCCGGACAGAAAGCCGCGAGCCGCGCCTTCGCCGAGGAACAGCGTTTCGCCGCCCAGACCTTTGTCGCCGTCGCGCCCGACGGCCTCGACCCGTGCGACCTGCGCCTCAACCGCGGCGATGACGCCGTACGCCGACTCGTCAACACTCGCAAGCCGATGTTCGAGTTCATGATCCGCCGAGTTCTCTCGAGTTACGACCTCGAAACGGTCGAGGGGCGAATCGCCGCTCTCCGCGCAGCGGCACCCGTTGTCGCCGGCATCCGCGACCAGGCGCTGAGCATTGGATACGTGCGCAACCTCGCGGGCTGGCTCGGCATGGAACCCAACGAGGTCGGTCGCGCCGTGGCTGGCGCGCAGAAGACGCTCCAGAACCCTCCGGCAGCGACCACCTCGCGACCGGGTCAGCCGAACCGACCGGGCCAGCAGAACCGTCCAAATCAGCGGGGTGGCGACTCGGTGCTCTCTCACGAGCGTCCGCCCGAGCGTGACGACGAAGGCCCGCCGCCCCCACCAGACGAGGAACCGTCGATCAGGCTCCTCTCCATCGACGCGACAACACGAACCGAGCGTGATGTGCTCATGGCGATTCTGCAGCAGCCGACGCTGGTCGGCGCCGACCTGTTGAAGCGCGCGAGCGAAGTCACCTTTACGGATGCCTGGCTCGCGGTCATCCGGGACGGCATCGCCGTGAGCGTGGCCGATTCCCAGAATGACGGATGGGTCGCGCGAGTCACGAGTGAGGTCCCGCCCCGCTACGCCCGCCTCGTCAACGAACTCGCCGTCGCGCCCATCCCGGAGCGAGACGACCGCCTCGCCGCGTACTGCAACCTCATCGTCACCGACTTCATCCACCGCGACCTGCTGCGCCAGAAGGTGGCACTTGTGGGCGCGATGCAGCGAGTGGATGCCAAGGCCGAACCCGAGCGATACTCCCAAGTGCAGCGGCAACTCGTCGCCATCGAGATAGAACGTCGAGCACTGCGCGGCGAGTGAACCGCGGCGAGCGAACATTGCACATCGGTAACGTCCTGCGTTCCGACGCCGTGCCGCCACGACCGGTGTGTTAGGACTGTGACATACAGCAACGCGATGGCGCTCATCTTGAGCGCCTTCGTCGTTTGTGCCACCTATCAGGAAGAGGTAGACGGATATGACATCCGCATCCAATAAGAAGCGTGCACTTGGCACGCTTGCCGGAGCCGCAGTGTTCGCACTCGCGCTTGCCGGCTGCGCACCGAGCGACACCGACGGCGGAGCCGCCACGGGCGACTCGGTCATCGTCGGCACCACCGACAAGGTCACCTTCATCGACCCCGCCGGCTCCTATGACAACGGCTCGTTCGCGATCATGAACCAGGTGTACCCGTTCCTCCTCAACTCGAAGCAGGGCACCTCGGATGTCGAGCCCGACATCGCTGTCTCCGCCGAGTTCACCAGCCCCACCGAGTACACCGTCGTTCTGAAGGACGGACTCAAGTTCGCCAACGGCCACGACCTCACGTCGTCCGACGTGAAGTTCTCGTTCGACCGCCAGGTGACGATTGCCGATGAGAACGGCCCGTCTTCTCTTCTCGCCAACATCGAGAGCGTTGACGCTGTAGACGACACCACCGTCGTCTTCAACCTCGTGAGCGGTAACGACCAGACCTTTGGTCAGATCCTCTCGAGCCCCGCGGCTCCGATCGTTGACGAGGAAGTCTTCTCGGCCGACTCGGTCACCCCCGACAAGGAGATCGTCGACGGCAAGGCTTTCGCCGGCCAGTACACGATCGCGAGCTACGACTTCAACACGCTCGTATCGTTCGAGATCAACCCTGACTACCAGGGTGTTCTCGGTGCCGCGAAGTCGAACGTTGACCTCAAGTACTACACCGACGAGTCCAACCTGAAGCTTGATGTTCAGGAAGGCAACATCGACGTCGCACACCGCAGCCTGTCTGCGACTGACGTTGCTGACCTCGAAGACAACGACAACGTGAAGGTCGTCGTTGGCCCCGGTGGAGAGACGCGCTACATCGTCTTCAATTTCAACACGCAGCCGTTCGGTGCATCGACCGCTGAGGCCGACCCGGTCAAGGCAACCGCCGTTCGCCAGGCTATCGCTAGCCTCGTTGACCGTGAAGAGCTCTCCGAGCAGGTCTACAAGGGCACCTACCTGCCGCTGTACTCCTTCGTTCCCGCAGGTCTGACCGGCGCGACCGAGGTTCTCAAAGACCTCTACGGAGACGGCGACGGAGGCCCTGACGCAGAGTCGGCCGCAGCCATCCTGACCGCGGCTGGCGTGCAGACGCCCGTCGTGCTCAACCTGCAGTACAACCCGGACCACTACGGCGGATCCTCGGGTGACGAGTACGCGCTCGTGAAGAGCCAGCTTGAAGCTGACGGCCTGTTCACGGTCAACCTGCAGTCGACCGAGTGGGTCACGTACGCAACCGAGCGGACCGAAGACGTGTACCCGGCCTACCAGCTGGGCTGGTTCCCGGACTACTCGGACGCAGACAACTACCTGCAGCCGTTCTTCGCCACCGAGAACTTCCTCGGCAACCACTACGACAACGCTGAGGTCAACGACCTCATCAACGCACAGCGCGTTGAGGTTGACCCCGCAGCACGCCAGGCTCTCCTCGAGGAGATCCAGGCCAAGGTAGGCGCCGACCTGTCGACGCTGCCGCTGCTCCAGGGTGCGCAGATTGCCGTAACCGGCGCGACGGTCGAGGGCGCAGTGCTCGACGGTTCGTTCAAGTTCCGCTACGGAAGCCTCGTCAAGGGCTAATTCCGTAGCAAAAGCTACAAAGGGCTAGAGTCTTCTCTAGTGCAGCGAGGGGCGACCCGCATTCGTGCGGGTCGCCCCTTTGCTTCCCCTCTCGCTTGAAAAGGTTGCAATGACGACGACACCCCTTGTCACAGAAGCGCCAGAGACCCCACAGGTACGCTCCCGCAAAACGGGTGGTTCCGGTGGAGGCCTGTGGCGTTTCATCCTCGTTCGATTCCTGTTGATCTTCCCCACGATCTTCATTCTCGTCACGATGGTGTTCGCCCTCATGCGCACGATCGGGGACCCGATCACCGCCGCACTCGGCGGAAAGCTCACGGCAGACCAGCTGCAGGAACGCATCCACGCTGCGGGATACGATCGCCCCATCCTGGTGCAGTACTTCGAGTACCTCGGCCAGATCTTTACGGGCAATTTCGGCACTGCGATCAGCGATGGCCAGCCCGTCGGGCAGCTCCTGCTCACCTACGGTGCCGCAACCCTCGAGCTCGCGTTTTACGCGCTGATCGTCGCCTTTATCGTCGGTATTCCGCTGGGCATGGTCGCGGCGTACTTCCGCGACAAGTGGCCGGATGCAGCCCTCCGCGTGTTTGCCATCCTCTGCTACGCGACCCCCGTCTTCTTTGCCGGGCTCCTTCTCAAGCTCGTGTTCTCGGTGTGGCTCAAGGTGCTGCCTGTCGCCGGTCGCGCATCCACCCGCACTGAACTGCAGATGGGCAAGCTCGAGAATCGCACGGGCATCTACCTGATCGACGCGATCCAGCTGGGCAGCTGGTCGGCGATCAGCGACGTGCTCGTGCACGCCGTGCTCCCCGGAGTTGCGCTCGGTTTGCTCACCGCCGGTGTCTTCTTGCGCCTCGTGCGTACCAACGTGATCGGCACACTATCCATGGACTACGTGGATGCCGCTCGCTCGCGCGGCGTGAGCGAGTACCGACTCGTTCGGCGCCACGCCTACAAGCCAGCGCTCATCCCGATCATCACGGTCATCGGCCTGCAGATCGCGGTGTTGCTGGGTGGTGCCGTTCTTACCGAGAGCACCTTCGAATGGAAGGGCTTGGGCTTCAAGCTCGCGGAGTATCTCAGCGCGCGTGACTTTGTTGCGGTGCAGGGCATCGTCGCCCTGCTCGCCGTCATCGTGGCCCTCAGCAACTTCATCGTCGACATAATTGCGGCGATCATCGACCCGAGGGTGAGGTACTGATCATGAGTGCATCAGTCGTAACTCCTAAGCGTTCGCTGCTCGACCGCCTTCCTGTGATCCACCAGGTGCGCCAGAGCGTTGGCCTGCAGCGGGGGATGCTCGTTGTCGGCCTCGTGATCACAGGCGTGTTCCTGCTCACGGCGCTCTTCGCCCCGCTGCTTGCGCCCTACGGTTACGCGCAGCTCAAGGCCGATGGCGTCAACTTCGGGGCGCAGCAGCCACCGAGCGCCGAACACCTTCTCGGCACAACGGTGGGTGGCTACGACGTGCTGTCGCGAGTGATCTGGGGAACCCAGACCGCGTTCGCCGTCATGGTGGTTGCGGTCATCCTGTCGATCTTTGCTGGCGTGATCTTGGGTCTTATCTCGGGATACATCGGCGGCTGGGTTGACCGTGTGCTCGTCGTGATCGCCGACGCCGTCTTCGCGTTCCCGACTCTCTTGCTCGCGATTGTCGCCGCCATTGCTATCAGCGGCGGCCAGTCCGGATTCTGGAGCGGTGTGTTTGCCGCGGCGATCTCGATCACGGTCGTGTACATCCCGCAGTACTTCCGGGTAATCCGGGCCGAGACGGTGCGCATCAAGTCCGAGGCCTACGTGGAATCCGCCAAGGTCATCGGCTCATCGACGCCGCGCATCATGTTCCGTCACGTGTTCCGTAACGCGACGCGAACGCTTCCCTTGCTCTTCACCCTCAATACCTCGGAGGCGGTCCTCACCCTCGCGGGCCTCGGCTTCCTCGGGTTCGGTATCGAGCCCACGTCGGCCGCCGAGTGGGGTTACGACCTCAACCGCTCCATCTCCGACGTCACGAGTGGCATCTGGTGGACGTCGGTGTTCCCCGGACTCGCGATCGTTCTCGTTGTGCTCGGCGTCACGCTCGTGGGTGAGAGCCTCAACGACCTGGCCGATCCTCGTCTGCGTACGCGCCGACGCGCATCCAAGGGTGCTCCGGTGCTCACAGCAGAGACGTCAACCGTTCCCGGCGGAAGCCTCGACGGCGCGGTCGACCTGAGCGATCTGGAGACGAAGTCATGACGCGTGTAGTCGATATCGATCAGCTGTCCGTCACGTTTGCGACCGACGGGGGAGACGTCGCGGCGGTCAAGAACGTGAGCCTCTCGGTCGATGCCGGCGAAGTTCTCGCGATCGTGGGCGAGAGCGGTAGCGGCAAGACGGTCACGGCAAAGTCGGTCTTGGGCCTCTTGCCGGACACCGCGGTGTCGCGCGGAGCGATCATCCTGAACGGCAAGGACGTCGTGAGCCTCTCGCGCGCCGGCCTCCGATCCATCCGCGGTACCGACGTTGCCATGGTGTTCCAGGAGCCGTCCACGGCGCTCAACCCCGTGTACACCGTGGGTTGGCAAATCGCCGAGGGTCTTCGTGCTCACGGCAAGTACACGACCAAGCAGGCTCGCGCAAAAGCGATCGACATCCTCTCGCGGGTGGGAATCCCCGAGCCGGAAGTGCGTGTGGACTATTACCCGCACCAGTTCTCGGGTGGGCAGAAGCAACGAGTCGTCATCGCTATGGCGCTCGTTCTGGAGCCGGAGCTCATCGTCGCCGATGAGCCGACCACCGCACTGGATGTGACGGTGCAGGCGGAAATTCTCGACTTGCTTCGCCGCTGCCGTGACGAGTTCGGCACCGCAATCATCCTCATCACCCACAACATGGGAATCGTCGCCGACCTCGCCGACCGCGTTGCTGTGATGTACGAGGGCAACGTTGTGGAGGAAGCTCCCGTCGAGCAGCTCTTCGACAGCCCTCAGCACGACTACACGAAGCGGCTTCTCGCGGCGGTTCCCCGCATCGGTACGGGCGCGGCCCGCGCGCAGCAGCGCAGCGATGACCGTATTGCCGGTGGCGCGACGCAGTCTGCTCCCGTTGTGATCGCGGACAAACTCGAGATCGAGTTCCCCGGGCGTCTGGGGCGTCCCGGTTTCCGGGCGGTCAAGGGCGTGAGCTTCACGATTTCGCCCGGCGAAGTGCTCGGCCTCGTGGGGGAGAGCGGTTCGGGTAAGACGACGATCGGTCGCGCGATTGGTGGGCTGACGAAGGTCACCGGCGGCTCGCTGACCGTTCTCGGCCACGAGATGCGCGGCGTGCGCGAACGCGACTTCAAGCCCGTCCGCAGCGACATCGGCTTCGTTTTCCAGGATCCTGCGTCGAGCTTCAACCCGCTGCTCACGATTGCCGAGTGCGTCGCGGAGCCACTCATCGTTCACAAGCGAGCGAAGGATGCGGCATCCGCTCGCTCCCGAGTCAACGAGCTTCTCGAGGCAGTACAGCTTCCACGAGCGTTTGGAGATCGCTACCCGCACGAACTCAGCGGTGGACAGCGCCAGCGCGCGAGCCTAGCGCGGTCGCTCGCACTTGAGCCCAGCCTGCTCATCGCGGACGAGCCCACGAGCGCGCTCGACGTGTCTGTGCAGGCTCGCGTGCTCGAGCTCTTCACCGAGTTGCAGAAGGAATTCGGCTTCGCGGCGCTCTTCATCAGCCACGATCTTGCCGTCGTTGACATGCTCTCCGATCGAATCGCCGTTTTGTATCACGGAGAACTCGTCGAGGAGGGCAACGGTGCCGAGGTTCTGGGCTCGCCTCAGCATCCATACACACAGCGCCTGCTGGCGTCCCTTCCCGTGCCGAACCCGCGCGAACAAGCGGTGCGGCGCGAAGAATTGCGCGCGCTGAAGGGGGCGGAGACCGAGTGACGGATGCTCCTCTCGAGACCGTCATCACCGCGCGGGATCTCAGCCTGCGCTACCGGTCCCATAACCCCGAAACGCGTTCCCGCGCGGTTGACGGGGTAAACCTCGACCTCGTCGACGGTGAGGTTCTCGCGATCGTCGGCGAGACGGGGTCGGGTAAGAGCACGCTTGCCAAGGCACTCGCGCTGCTCGCCGAGAACCCCGAGCTCGACTCTCCCGTGATCACGGGGGGATCCCTGCGCATCCTCGGCCAAGAAGTGCGCGGGATCAGCACTCACCGCGCGAACAAACTCAGCGGCGCGATTGGCTACCTTCCCCAGGAGGCCGGTGACTACCTCGAGCCGCGGTTGACGGTCGGCGAGAACGTCGCCGTGCCGATCTTCGCGCGTAGTCGTCGCTTCAGCCAGCAGCGCGCGGGAGAGATGGTCGCGACCCTCATCGATGCCGTTCGCCTTCCTCTCGCCGTCATGGGGAAGTACCCGCACGAATTGAGCAAGGGCCAGCGCCAGCGCGTCGCGATTGCTCGAGCCCTGATCCTCGAACCGCGCATCCTTATTGCCGACGACCCCACCGCGGGGGTGGATGTGACGCTGCGCGCGGGCATCCTCGATTCTCTCGTTGAACTGCAGCGCGCGACGGAATGCTCGACGGTCATCATCACCGCCGACCTCGCAGAAGTTCGCCGGGTTAGCACGCGCGTCGCGGTCATGTATCGCGGGGCCATCATCGGAACGGGAAACGTCGACGACCTTCTCGCGGAACCCCGACACACCTACCTTCGAGAACTCGCGCAGACGCGCGCGGGGGATTCGTCCTAGTAACAGCCGCTCCGTCGAAAGGACCATCATGCGCGCACCAGGTCAACACCGTGATCCTCTAGCCGGCTCCGCAACCCCTGTCGCGGATGATCGACGACCCGAGGCCGGCCCCGTCGCGATCCTGCCCGAACCTACTGAGCTCATGACCGAGGCGGTCGTCAACGGCGGGGGATCGGTGGCGCCGCTCTCAGCAGAGACTCGAGGTGTGGTCTGGCTCGGGGGTGCAGGGAGCGAGCTCGACTCCACGCTTCGAGATAATCCTCAGATCGGCTGGGTTCAGCTTCCTCTGGCTGGTGTCGACCGTTTTCGCCCAGCGCTGTCCGCACAGGGTGACGCCACCCTTCCGCTGTGGACGAGCGCCAAGGGGTCCTTCTCAGAGCCCGTCGCTGAGCATGCAGTCGCGCTGACTCTCGCGACATTGCGTCAGCTTCCCGAGAAGAGCCGATCCTCCAGTTGGGCGCACATCAAGCAGGGCATCTCCCTCTACGGTCGACACGTGCTTATCGTCGGGGCGGGCGGCATCGCGGTCGAGATCATGCGTCTGCTCAAGCCTTTCGAGACAGAGATCACAATCGTGCGTCGATCGGCCGATCCGCTCCCCGGAGCTCACCGTACGGTCGCTTCCGATCAACTTCTTTCGGTGCTCCCGGATGCCGATGTCGTGATTCTCGCGGCGGCATCAACCGACGAGACGGCCCAGTTCATTGGTGAGCGCGAACTCGCTGCGATGAAGTCGACCGCTGTTCTCGTAAATATCGCGCGTGGACCCCTCATCGACACCGATGCGCTCGTGTCGAGTCTCGAATCGGGGCATCTGTGGGGTGTTGGACTGGACGTGACCGATCCAGAACCGCTTCCCGATAGTCATCCGCTGTGGTCGGCGCCGCGAACGGTCATCACGTCGCACGCTGCCGACACCGAGGAAATGATTGCGCCCCTGCTCGCGGAAAGAGTGCGCCTCAATGTGGCGGCGCTGCACGGGGATGGCGCTTTTGTGGGGATCGTCGACCCCATCAAGGGCTACTAAAGCGCCCTCGATTTTGCGCACGCTCAGTCTTTGATAAAGTAGCTGAGTTGCCAATCCTCGATAGCTCAATTGGCAGAGCAATCGGCTGTTAACCGATAGGTTCTTGGTTCGAGTCCAAGTCGGGGAGCGAAAGCCCCAGTCCCTCCACGGTCTGGGGCTTTTTTGTGCCGTTTCGGCCGCCCGGGACAGCAACGAACCTGCATCCACAGCGGAGCGTCCTATAGCCCCGGACCTCGAAACGTTGCCGACACATTGCTGATTACAAAGAAGGCATCGGGGCGCACGTTCTTAGAATCCCGGATGTCGAAGTGCCCGCCGATCCACGTTCCTCCAGAGAAACTCGCGTGCCCGCTCTCGCCAGCATCGCGCAGCTGGACTCCTCCATATCCGGAGGCTGTTCCGGCGCGGACATGGATTCCAGCGTGCCAGAAATCTGCATGAGGAACTCTAATTTCATTTGGGGGATTGAGATCGAGAACCAACGCTTTAGTTTCAGGCTCGGACCAAATAGTTATTCGCTGCCCTTCGACCGTGATGTCCCAGCTCGCGGACATGAATCTGAGTTCTCCAGACCGCACAATAAGAAGAGGACGGTTCGCTTCATCGCGCAGGTCAATCTCGATCAATGGCGCCCCGTTCTCGACCCGAATGCCCAGTATTACCTCGCCCTGATCCGCGAGGCCGACCGCTCGATTCTCTCCAGCGGTTTCGAATGTCAGGTCACCGATTAGCATGAACTGACTGGGACCAGCGAAGTGCGTCGGGTGGCCTCCCGTTGCCGCTCTTCGAGTTGAATAGGGTTGGTTTCTGTACTTTCGCACGAGTGAGGCCGGGAGTCGACCGGCGGTCTTCTCACGATGATGCCGTGGACACAGAAGAGTCATGTCCTCGAATCGATGACCAGTTGATGCATAGCCGTCGATGTGTTCATAGTCGTAGATCGGGCTGGGGCACATAGCGCAGGTGAAATTATGATGCTGTCGGAGGCGGCGTTTCAAGCTGGCGGGTATTCCCTGGCGTTTTGACGTCATGACCCGAAGCGTATCGAACATGACTCGACCCCCATTCAACCTCAACACTTCCACTCCACGATTCTGAGTTCTGGGTGATGGTGGCAGCCCGTACTCCCCAGGGAGTAGTCGGCAGCAACCCTCGGGCAGACGTGGCCAGCGACCGGGGCAACTAGCATCGACACATGCAATTCCCGAGCCCCAACCCGCGTGCCGAGCGCGCGTGGGCGGCGTGGGAAGAATGGGAGCGCCACCCGAGGCAGCGCACTATGCCCCTCTGGCCCAAATTGCTCATCCCGGTAGTCGTGTCTCTCCTCGTGCAGGTGCCGGTTCCGCTGTATCGCAGCATCACGATCCCGAGCGCGGAAACCTTCCTCTCGCTTGCCCTCGCGGTTGTCGCCGCCGTTGCTCTTCTCGGCGCACGTCGCTGGCCGGGACCCGTCGTCGCGGTGATCGCCGCTCTCGCCTGTGCAGACTTCTTGCTCTCGAGCCCCGGCCCGCCCTACATCTCACTCGCTTTCGCGATCGTCGGCGCGATCGTGCGCGGCGCGCGCGTGTGGGCGTGGATCTCGGTCGGCGGC